>Ga0075525_10000031_pt1 | contig 64900 bp, 62 predicted proteins | sample NGEPertwo_FD_74795 | JGI IMG/M metagenome (GOLD analysis project Ga0075525, IMG submission 74795) | Arctic peat soil microbial communities from the Barrow Environmental Observatory site, Barrow, Alaska, USA - NGEE Permafrost154B-two | ecosystem: Environmental > Terrestrial > Soil > Wetlands >...
ATCCTCTTCACTTTTGAATTGATTGAGAAATTCCTGGAAATCTTTAGGATAGTGTTCGACAATAGCCATAGGCAAAGTTAAATAATTTCTCTACTTGTGCGAAGCAGATAAGCAGTTAAAAGAAATGTCAAATTTCTGATATAATTATGATGCGCTGTAGAAATAAGAAATAACTGGCACCGGGAGGTGCAGGGCAGCTATTCTCATTTCAATGTCATGATGAAAAGATCAATACAGGCAGAACAAAGCGGAAATGATCGGCGACTGTATTTTTTTTGCAAACAATTCGCAGGTAAAAATAAGCGGAAATGATCGAATTGTGGCTGGGGAAAAGTGTGGGTGTTGAGGTACGAAACACTTACACCAGGAGTGCTGAAGCTGGTAAGATGAACTAAATGAATTAGTGAGTGAAACGGAACGGTTGAATGAGTGAAACGAACCGGCTGCAAGCACATGGCCTGTGCAGATAACGGTTTAAATCTCCTTTTGTAAATTCCGGCCAAACCCCGGAATTGGTGGTCAACTTCACCGTTTTTTCCACTCAATATGCAACAGAACGCACCCATTAACCGCCAATCGGCAAACCCTTTGCTCTAAATTTACTCGCAACATACAGCGTGAATACAATTTAGAGAAGCTCTCGACTAAACTTGAAAATTGGATTCAAATAACGTTTAATGAGTATTAAAAAATATAAACACAAGTTGGTTCTGAATACTTAGACGTGTAATCAGTTGATATAGATGGTTTTACAAAGTATCTATTATCGGGTATGCACTGCCGAATATGCAAAGGGATATTGATTTTTTTTTTGTTGATTAACAATTATGGTCATTTAATATAGCATAGCTTTTTGGCACATCTTTATAAAATCTTTATACTTTTTGAAACAATCTTTATAAAATCCTTATAGGATCTTACCTAAATTTGCGCTTGAAAAATCATCAAATGATACAAAACTAGAGACCCTGAAAATTTGGGTAATCTTTTTCCATAAAAATTAATTTCTATATTAATAAATAATATAGTAGCCAAAAGATATAACATAACTGTACATTTCGAAGATCCCCTTCCTTTTTAAAAATAATTGTTATGTCGGAGATGGACCACGATTCAACGCTAAGCAAAGTAACTTTTGCCGGATTATTAATCACACTTGGAATCGTTTTTGGTGATATTGGAACCAGTCCTTTGTATGTGATCAAAGCAATTACAAACGGTGCGGAATATTTCGATAAACTACTGGTTTATGGTGCGTTATCATGCGTTTTCTGGACATTGACCTTACAAACAACAATTAAATATGTTGTAATCACCCTGCGGGCAGACAATCATGGCGAAGGCGGAATTTTTGCTTTGTTTGCCCTGATGAAAAAGAAGCCGGTATGGGCAGCAGTTCTGACCATGATTGGTGGAAGTACACTTTTAGCTGATGGAGTGATCACTCCTTCCATAACAGTAACTTCATCCATCGAGGGTTTGAGACTGATCAATCCTCAAATTCCGGTTATACCAGTTGTTCTGATAATTCTTACCTCTTTATTTTTTATTCAACAGTTCGGGACTAAATTCATCGGAAAATCGTTTGGCCCGATGATGGTGATCTGGTTCGGGATGCTGGCAACGCTTGGTTTCATACAATTAGTTTCATTTCCTGAAATACTGAATGCCCTAAACCCGGTTTATACCTACAATTTTCTAACTGAATATCCGCAGGGATTTATTTTATTGGGAGCTGTATTTCTGGCTACTACAGGTGCCGAAGCGTTATATTCTGATTTGGGACATTGTGGAGCCCGAAACATAAGGGTTTCATGGATATTTGTTAAAACCGCGTTGTTGCTTAATTACTTTGGGCAGGGAGCATGGTTAATGATGCATCCAGATCCTATTGCTGATTTGAACCCATTTTACACTATAATGCCTAAATGGTTCCTTTTCCCCGGAATCATGATTTCGACAGCTGCCGCTGTAATAGCAAGTCAGGCCTTAATTACCGGTTCATATACCTTGATCAGTGAAGCGGTTTCGCTTAATTTCTGGCCTAAAATAAAAGTGTTACACCCTACCACTATAAAAGGTCAGGTGTACATTCCTTTTGTAAACTGGCTTTTATGGGTTTCCTGCAGTTTTGTTGTTCTTTACTTTCAGGAATCCACCAACATGGAAGCCGCCTACGGATTGTCGATTACAATTACCATGATCATTACCTCATTGCTCCTGATGTTTTATCTGCATCAAAAAAAGGTACCCTGGCCATTTCTGGCATTATTCGCGATGGTATTTGGCACCATCGAAATATCATTTCTGACGGCCAATATGCATAAGTTCTCAAATGGCGGATGGTTTTCGATTGCATTGGCGCTTGTATTTTTAGTTGTCATGTTGGGTTGGTATTTTGGTCGGAAAATCAAAAACCGGCACATCAGTTTCTCGAATGTGAACAAGTACCAGCATTTATTCGAAGACCTGAGTAAGGACAAAACAATACCTCCGATAGCCACAAACCTGGTTTATATTATCAAAGCCAACAATCCATACCAGATTGAATCCAAAATTATGTATTCCATCTTCAACAAACAGCCCAAACGTGCCAAGACTTATTGGTTATTACATGTTGATACAGTTGATCAGCCGGATACATTTTCATACGAAGTCAACCAGATTATACCGGGTACATTGATCCGGATTGATTTTCACCTGGGATTTAAAATCGAACCGCGTATCAACCTGTATTTTAAGGAAGTGCTGAATGATATGGTGGCTAACAATGAGATCCAACTGTGCAGTTCATTTGAATCGATTAAAAAACACCATTTTCCGTCTGATTTTCTTTTTGTTAACCTCGACCGGATTATGACACAGGATTATGAACTTTCACCCTGGGAATCTCTAATTATGATATTGCATTCTTTTACCCGGGTCATTAGCATCAACGATGTAAAAGCGCTTGGTTTGGATCCCAGTTGTGTGATTGAAGAAAAAGTGCCAATTTCGATTGAACGCCCGCTGAACAGAAAGATTCAACGGGTTGAGTAAAGAATTGTTCCTGCGATGGTTCATATATTTCGATCTGTAATTAGATGATTTTTTATTGCGACATCAGGTTTATGAACTTTTAAAATTGTCTGTAAAATGTGTTATGTCGTATTGATATTAAGGACAATTTAGTTCTAAATAATTTTTTCAATTAAGATGAATAGTACTGTAAATTTCAGGGTCGTATTAAAAGTATTAAGTAGCAATTTGATAATTACTGGTGTTGCATTGCTTTCATGTGTTGGACTTGCCATAAATTATGCGGAATCATTCATGCCGTTTATCTGGTCCGCTGTCATTTCATTATCACTGGGTCTGTTCTTTTACATATTGACCAGAAACCAAAGCGAAGATCTCAGATTTCATAAAAAAGATGCGTATCTGACGGTAACCTTGTCGTGGTTTTTTATTGCCTTAATGGGTAGTTTGCCCTACCTGTTTTCAGGTGCTATACCAAGGTTTACCAACGCGTTTTTCGAATCAGTATCAGGTTTTACAACAACCGGTTCTTCTATACTTACCGATATTGAATCTTTACCAAAGTCCATCTTATTTTGGCGCAGTCTAACCCATTGGATTGGGGGAATCGGAATAATCGTATTGGTTATTGTGGTAATGCCTTCACTCCAGATTGGGGGTTACCATATTTTTACGCTTGAATCTTCGGTACAGGAAAAAATACAACCTAAAATTAGGTCGGTCGGATACAGGTTGCTCTTGATTTATGTTACGCTCACATTTTGCGAAGTATTGTTTTTACTGGCCGGAAACATGAATCTATATGAAAGTGTTTGCCATGCATTTGGTACTGTGGCAACGGGTGGATTTTCTCCAAGGAATACAAGTATTGCAGAATATTCGCCATACATTCAGTATGTGATCATGATATTCATGCTATTGGCCGGTATAAACTTTGTGATTCATTACTATCTGTTGAAAAGGAATTATAGAAAAGTAAAAGAAAACGAAGAATTGAAATTTTATCTGGCACTTGTTTTCGCGATTGGATTAATCGTTACTTCCATCCTATTCCTCAAAATGAATAAGCCGCTCGAAGAATCTTTTCGGGAGGCATTTTTTCAGGTCATATCCATAATTACTTGTACTGGTTATGCTACAGCAGATTATTTGCAATGGCCTGCAATTGCCTGGACTATCCTGTTTTTTGCCATGTTTTTGGGCGGTAGTACTGGTTCAACCGCCGGTGGAATAAAGATGGCCAGGTATTTAGTACTTGCCAAGAACATCAGGAGGATGTTTCGACAAATAGTTTCACCAAAAGCCATTTTTCCAATCAGGCTAAATAAAATACCAATTAGTGAAACGTCGAACCATTCCATATTATCATTCATCGCGGTATATTTTATCATTTTTCTTATCGGTAGTTTGTTGCTTGCTATACTTGGTATTGACATTGGGACGGCCGCAAGTTCTGTCGCTACCTGTATGGCGGGTATTGGTCCGGGTATAGGAACCGTTGGTCCGGCAAGCAATTTTGCTCATTTGCCAGAATTGGGTAAATTAATCCTGTCTTTTTTAATGCTTGTTGGCCGATTGGAAATTTATACCGTGATTTTGCTGTTTACACCCGGGTTCTGGAAAGCTTGATACAAAAACAAACGATTGATTTTTTACGATTTTTCTCCTGAATTCCCCATTTATTCCCCAAAAGATGATTTCTCATCTTTATAAAATCTTTATGCATGCTCTCCCAATCTTTATAAAACCTTTATAGAATCCGATTTAAATTTGTATTGTTCAAAATTGAAACAATATGAAGACCGTGATTTGTGTGAAGATCAATGGCCGGTTTAATTTAAATATCATAACAGTAAAAATATTTCCTGAAGAAAAACGGATTGAAATGAATACTGATTATGACTGCGAAATTGACTATAATGTTGATTTCGACAGACCTCTAACCGAAACCGACATATTAGTAGTCACGGGTAAAAATATGAATATTAAAAAATTTGCTTGTCGTAATTCAAGATATTTCAGTACCTGGAATACTTCAAAATAGCTTTAATTTAAATATTTAACGATATGGAACTTACAATTATGGATTATGTTTGGATGATCATCGCTACGTTGGTCTTTCTTTTCGTATTCTTTACAGCAATTAGGCTATTAATTAAATACTCAAGAGAGTATCAAAAAACAAAAAGAAAAGATTGATTCTTTACGATTTATCTCTTGAATTCCACATTTATTCCCCAAAAGATAAATTCTCATCTTTATATAATCTTTATACCTGCTCTACAAATCTTTATAAAACCTTTATAGAATCCGGTGCAAATTTGTATTGTTCAAAAATGAAACAATATGAAAACCTTGATTTTAATTATTGGAATGCTGCCTCCTGTTATCGCTGATGGTTCAGAAGCAAAAGGGATGAACAGCCTAAGCTGGTATGCACTCGGGGCGCTGATAGCCTTGTTTTTACTTGCCTACCTGGTGTATTCCCTTGTTAAACCTGAAAAATTTTAAAGATGAAAACTCTTGATGTTATTCAGTTAATCCTGTATTTTGGATTGCTTATCGGATTAACTCCGTTGCTTGGTGGCTATATGTACAAGGTTTTTACTGGCGAAAAGCACATCATGCATCCTGTTTTTGGCTGGCTCGAAAAACTGATTTATAAATTTATCAGGGTAAATCCTGAAGAAGAAACCAATTGGAAATCATACACTTTCGGACTGCTCTTATTTAATTTCACAGGATTTCTCTTTTTATTTCTGATTCAACTTTTTCAGGCTCATTTGCCCTTGAACCCTGCAAATCTTGCTAATGTCTCGTGGCATTCGGCCTTCAATACAGCGGTAAGTTTTATGACCAATACAAACTGGCAGGGATACGCCGGTGAAATGATTCTCAGCTATTTTGTTCAGATGATTGGGCTTGCCGTACAGAACTTTGTAAGCGCGGCAACCGGAATAGCTGTTATAATAGCAGTAATGCGCGGCATTTCACGTAAGACGACTGATAAAATAGGTAATTTCTGGTTCGACCTTACACGCTCAACTTTGTATATACTTTTACCGCTTTCAATTTTATTAGCTGTTGTTTTGGTTAGCCAGGGGGTTGTTCAGAATTTCAGTTCCTATGAAACTGTTCAAACTTTGCAGGGAGGACAACAGGTGTTGCCAATGGGGCCTGCTGCTTCGCAAATTGCCATTAAACAACTCGGTACAAACGGAGGCGGATTTTTTAATTCCAACAGTTCGCATCCTTTCGAAAATCCAACACCATTCAGTAATTTCCTCGAAATGCTGGCCATTCTTCTTATTTCTGCAGCCCTTACTTACACTTACGGAAAAATGGTAGGTTCAACCCGCCAGGGTTGGACAATTTTTTCGGTGATGATGCTGTTGTTTGTGGTTGGACTGGGAATTTCATTGTATGGAGAATATTCTGCCAATCCGGTTTTTGGTCATCTAAGTTCGATGGAAGGCAAAGAAACCCGGTTTGGTATAACAAACAGCATCTTATGGTCAACCTCAACGACGGCTGCTTCCAATGGCTCGGTGATTGCCATGCACGACAGCCTTTCTCCGCTGGCAGGAATGGTAGCAATCATTAATATCATGTTGGGCGAAGTTATTTTTGGTGGGGTTGGTGCAGGATTATACGGCATGGTGGTATTTATTATTCTCACTGTCTTTATTGCAGGGCTTATGGTTGGCCGTTCACCCGAATATCTTGGGAAAAAGATTGAAGCTTTCGAAGTTCAAATGGCGATTATTGCTGTTCTAGCGCCAAGTTTTGTCATCTTGATTTTTTCGGCCTGGGCTTCGGTTACCAATGCTGGCCTTTCGAGCCTGAATAATGCCGGACCTCACGGATTTTCGGAAATTCTTTACGCATATAGTTCAGCCGCAGGAAATAACGGCAGCGCCTTTGCCGGTTTAAATGCCAATACCTTTTTCTATAATCTCACCTTGGGTTTCGGAATGCTCATTGGCCGGTTTGGAGTAATTATTCCGGTTTTGGCAATAGCGGGGAATATGGCCGGAAAAAAAATTACCCCAGTTTCTGCTGGTACTTTCCATACTGATAACTGGCTTTTTGCCGGGTTGCTAATTACTGTTATCCTGATTGTTGGCGGATTGACCTTTTTTCCGGCTTTGTCGCTGGGGCCAATTGTTGAGCATTTGCTAATGAATAATGGAATAACCTTTTAATTTCTGAATAAAATGAGTACCAAACAAAATACGAGCCTGTTCAATAAAAAGCTGATGCTTCAGGCAGCAAAAGATAGTTTTATCAAACTTAATCCAGTAAGCCTGATTAAAAATCCAGTCATCTTTATGGTTGGAATTGGATCTGTTCTAACCACAATTACAGTTATTACTGGTCTTTTCTCCGGAAATTTTTCCTCATTCAATTTAAATATTGCAATCTGGTTATGGTTTACCGTTCTGTTTGCCAATTTCTCTGAAGCTATTGCCGAAGGAAGGGGAAAAGCTCAGGCTGAAAGTTTACGAAAAAACAGGACACAGACCCTGGCCCGCAAGTTAGTCGGGCAAAAAGAAGAAAGTGTGGCTGCTCCTGAATTAAAAAAGGGAGATGTGGTAGTCTGCGAAGCCGGAGATGTGATTCCTTCGGATGGCGAAGTTGTGGAAGGAATTGCCAGTGTGGACGAATCGGCCATAACCGGCGAGTCGGCTCCAGTCATCCGCGAAAGTGGTGGCGACCGGTCGGCAGTTACCGGAGGAACAAAAGTCATCAGCGACCGCATCCTGATTAAGATTACATCGGAACCTGGCGATACCTTTATCGACCGTATGATTGCACTGGTTGAAGGCGCCAAGCGGCAGAAAACTCCCAATGAAATCGCATTATCCATTTTACTTTCGGGTTTATCCATCATTTTTTTACTCGCGGTTGTTACTCTTCCGGCATTTTTCAATTACAGTTTATCCGCTTCTGGTTTACCTCAATCTCAAAACCTGACTATTCCGGTGTTGATTGCTTTACTGGTTTGCCTGATTCCCACTACCATTGGCGGTTTACTGAGTGCTATCGGAATCAGTGGTATGGATCGGCTGTTGCAGCGAAATGTAATTGCAACCAGTGGCAGAGCCATTGAAGCTGCCGGCGACGTGGATGTGCTTCTGCTCGATAAAACAGGAACCATTACGTTGGGTAACCGCATGGCTACCGATTTTTTCCCTGCTGATGAAGTCAGGCCGACTGATCTAGCTCATGCGGCACAATTGTCTTCCTTGTCGGACGAAACACCTGAAGGACGGTCGATTGTGATTCTGGCCAAGTCGAAATTTGGATGGCGCGGACACGACATTCAGCAAAAAAGCATGGTGTTTATTCCGTTCACAGCTCAATCAAAAATGAGTGGCGTTGATTTAATGAATGGAAAAGGAACAGTTCGTCAAATTCGAAAAGGATCATCGGAAGCCATTCGATCTTTTGTTCTGAATGGGAATGGTTTTTTCCCGAAGAAGATGGAAGAAAAAGTTGCTGAACTTTCGCGAATGGGCTCTACGCCGCTGGTTGTAGCTGAGGACAACAAAGTTTTGGGGGTAATTCAACTCAAAGACATTGTAAAAGGTGGCATTAAACAAAGGTTTGCTCAATTGCGCAGTATGGGAATCCGGACGGTGATGATAACTGGTGATAATGCGCTGACTGCCGCCGCTATTGCTGCTGAAGCCGGGGTTGATGATTTTATGGCCGAAGCAACTCCGGAAGATAAACTTCGGCGTATCCGCGCGGAACAGGCCGATGGTCACCTGGTAGGGATGATTGGTGACGGAACAAACGATGCACCGGCGCTTGCACAGGCTGACATTGGCATTGCCATGAACTCCGGAACTCAGGCTGCCCGTGAAGCCGGGAATATGGTCGATTTGGACAGTAATCCAACCAAACTGATTGAAGTGGTTGAAGTAGGCAAACAACTGCTGATGACCCGTGGCGCTTTAACTACATTCAGCATTGCCAATGATGTGGCCAAATATTTTGCCATCATACCTGCCATTGCAGTTTCATTGTATTCAGGGAAAGATGGTGTTGGACCGCTGTCGGCATTAAATTTAATGCACCTGGGATCTTCAGAAAGCGCCATACTGAGTGCAGTGATCTTTAATGCGCTGATTATAATTCTTTTAATTCCCCTGGCGCTGAAAGGAGTACGCTATAAACCCATGTCAGCCAATAATGCTTTGATTCAAAATCTACTCATTTATGGTTTGGGTGGGATTGCTGCCCCCTTTGTCGGGATAAAACTAATCGATATGTTAATCAATTTAATAAGCTGATTATGGAATATTTGATTAAAGATTTGATGGAAAGATTATCCAAACGGAAAAGAAATGAAATGGCCCACTTTGAAAAATACAAAGAAGAAGATCTTAGAGATTTAATGCTGATTTCATCCGGAAAAATATTTGAAGTTGATTATATAATCAGTGAATTGAAGTCAATGCTGAAATACAAATCGAAAAGTAATAATTACGAGCTATGAAAACACAAATCTTAATAGCAATAAAGATATTTGCCCTTTTTACAATCCTACTTGGTCTGGTTTATCCTTTACTGATTACCGGAATTGCTCAACTAACGTTTCCGGAGAAAGCTAATGGAAGTTTGATCATTCAAGACAACAAAGTGATCGGGAGCGACTTGATTGGCCAGAAATTCGATAGTGCCAGGTATTTTTGGTCCAGACCATCGGCAACTGATTATAATTCGTTGCCATCCGGAGGTTCAAATTTAGGCCCAACAAGTTCAAAACTCAAACAGCAGGTGACCGATCGAAAAGCTCTTTGGCTAAAATCGAATCCAACTTCTGATCCGGAAAATATTCCTGCGGAAATGCTGTTCGCTTCGGCCAGCGGGCTCGATCCTCATATTTCGCCACAAGCAGCTTTATTGCAGGTTGACCGTATAGCGGAAGTCAGACAATTGAGCAACGAACAAAAGCAAAGACTTTTACAGTCGATTAAAGAATTGTCGGAATCGCCTCAATTCGGGTTTCTGGGAGAGGCCCGCATAAACGTCTTGCTACTTAATATCGAACTGGATAAGTTGGATGAAAAACAATCAAACAATCATTAAAAACGAAACGATGAAATTTTCAATACGAACAAAATTTACCTTAGGGATGGTATTTATGTTTATCATCATTTTGATTTTGCTTGGTTTTTCGGCTTGGTCACTCCTGCGGCTATCAAAAAAAACAAATGCCATATTGAGCGAAAATCAGGTGTCGGTTGTGCATGCTCGAAATATGACAGAAAATTTGATGAACCTGAACCAGGAAATATCCAATAGTTTTGTGACTAACCGGGCTGTTGATACGAGTTTAATCAAAAACGAGTTTAATGAATTTGATAAATCCATTCATTTAGAACTCAATAATATCACCGAAGCTGGGGAAGATAAACTAGCGACAAGCCTTAAATATGGAATAAATGAGTATAATGAAATGTTCAAACAATTTATCAAGTCTCCCAAACAAGTTGAACTCATTCTTCTTCTGCAAAAGAAGTTTGGAATGCTTTACCAGCAATTGGCAATTTTGTCACAAATGAATGAAAAGGCCATTGAAGTGAAGACCGATGATGCTAAAGATTCAGTAAAAGCTGCTTTAACACAATTGTCAGTAATTGGCACTTTTTGTTTTTTAATTTCTTTTAGTTTTATCTTCAGTTTTGCGTCCTATTTTAACGAACGCTTTTCGCAATTGTATAACGGAATAAAAGAAATCGTTGCCAGTAATTACGGACAAAGGCTTTATTTTGATGGAACAGACGAATTCTTTGAAATTTCCTTGCTGTTTAACCAAATGGCTGAAAAATTGGATGATAACAGGTCAAAATTGTCAGTACCTTTATTATCAGATTCTGAAAGTGAGGAAATCATAGACGATATTCAGGAGTTGAAAAATATGCTGATACGAATGAAAAGTATTGAATCACAGGCAAAAGAGGTAATTTCAAAATTTGAAAACAGATCATAACTCATGGACTTCCCTGACAATCGCCCAGATCCCGATGATTTACTGGCTTCGTTAAAGCAAAACGAAGAAAAAAGTAAGCGGGGAAAACTGAAGATATTTTTCGGTATGTGTGCCGGTGTGGGTAAAACCTACACCATGCTTCAGGCGGCACAACTGGAAAAGCTTAAGGGCGCCGACATTGTAATTGGCTACGTTGAAACTCACAATCGAAAGGAAACTGCCGAACTCACCGAAGGTTTTGAACTGATTTCCCGGAAATCCTATTCTTACAAGTCAGCGACTTTGAGTGAAATGGATCTGGACGCCATTATCAGCAGAAAACCGAAAATTGTACTTGTTGATGAACTTGCGCATACCAATGCGCCCGGCAGCCGGCATTTAAAGCGATATCAGGATGTACAGGAAATTCTAGACAATGGCATAAATGTTTTTACTACGGTTAATGTTCAGCATTTGGAAAGCCGTTCTGAAACTGTTTCGCAGATTACCGGGATTATCATTCGTGAAACACTTCCGGATGAAGTTTTTGAAAATGCCGATGACATTGAACTGGTTGACCTGACACCCGATGAGTTACTTCAGCGACTTTCGGAAGGCAAAGTCTATACTCCGGAACGATCGCTTGAAGCAGTCCGTAATTTCTTCAGGAAAGGCAACATCACCGCATTGCGCGAAATGGCACTGCGCCTGGTTGCCGACAGGGTTGATAGTCAACTGCACGATTACATGCAACTTAAACGGATAAAAGGTCCATGGAAATCGGGGGTGCATTTGTTGGTAGCAATAAGTTATACGCCACAGTCCACGAAATTACTTCGTTGGGCAAAGAACCTCTCGGATATGATGGGAGGCAAACTTCAGGCAATTTATGTTGAGACTTCCCATGAGCTCTCAACCAAAGAACGTGAAGAGCTGAATAAAAATATTTCACTGTCCAAACAACTGGGGATTCAGTTCCGGATTATCTCTAACTATGACAGGATTAAAGCCATTGTTGATTTTGCGCAGAAGGAGAACATTACTCACATTATTATAGGAAAACCACGAAGCCGAAATCCGGTTACTGCATTAAAGCAGGGGAATTTTCTAAACCGGTTGATCCGTTACAGTGGGAATATCGACGTTTACATTTTGGGTTCTGATAATCCGTTTGATGAATCATACCGGGCAAAAGTATCGATGCCCTCCTTTTCGTCAAACATGAGACAGTACCTGATAGCAGCTCTGGTAGTCACAATTACTTCGGCAATTTTCTTTCTCTTAAAAGAATTTGTTGGTTACCAAATCGTTTCGTTTGTTCTGCTTTTTGTTGTGTCCATTCTGGCATTTTTCTATGGAACCGGTCCAATTCTGCTGGCTGCAACCTTAAGTTCGCTCATCTGGGACTTCTTTTTTATTCCCCCGCCATATACCTTGCATGTAGAGAAACCTGAAGACATGCTTATGCTGATCATGTTTTTTACCATTGCCCTGTTAAATGGGGTGTTGACTTCAAGGATAAAAAACCAGGAAATGAAGATTCGGGTGCGTGAAGAACGAACCCATGCATTGTATCAGCTTGCCAAAGAATTGTCAACAGCGAACGGAATATCGGAGGTTTTGGATTTAGCTGTTCGTCACATCCGGAAATATTTCAAAGTTGAGAGTGCCATATTCCTGAAAGATGAATCAGGGGAACTTGAGAAAAAAACCAGGAACCAAACAGCATTGGATTTTTCTGAAAATGATTTAAGCATTGCCGACTGGACATACAAACACTCTTCGAAGGCAGGGAAATATACAGACACCCTTCCTTCCGGAAACTTTACTTTCTTTCCGCTGAAAGGAAATATAGACAATATGGGAGTTGTAGCGCTTAATCAAAACGAGGTTTTTACTCAAGGCGAAGAGCAGTTTTGGGAGGGATTTTTGCCCCAGATTTCAGGAAAAATTGAACGTGAATATTTGCGCGATGCAGCCCAAAATGCCATTATCCTGAATGAATCGGATAAATTGTACAAAACGCTTTTCAATTCAATTTCTCATGAACTCCGGATTCCGGTGGCTACTATAATGGGAGCATCGGATACATTAATTGCCCAGGACTATGCTCCGGAAACCCGGAAAGAATTGTTTCAGGAAATAAATACCGCTGCCATAAGGCTTAACCGTTTAATTGAAAATTTGCTCAATATGTCGAGACTGGATTCCGGAAGATTAACAGCCCGGATTGACTGGTGCGATTTACATGATCTGGCCAACAAGGTGGTTCAAACATTATCAGTTGAATTAAAACAATTTGATCTTCAGACCATATTGCCCGATGATATGCCGTTGGTTCAGCTTGACTATGGCCTGATGGAACAGGTTTTGCACAATTTGTTGCTTAATGTAACCCAACATGCTCCGGAAGGCAGCAGCATCCGGATGAAGTTTTTTTACGATAACGGATTTTTAGTCATTCAAGTCATGGATCGTGGTCCAGGGTTTAATGTTTCCGATTTACCGATCGTATTCAATAAATTTTACCGGGGAGAAAAAGCTGTAGCCGGAGGTTCCGGGTTAGGGTTATCAATTGTAAAAGGTATTGTGGAAGCCCATAAGGGTAGCATTATGGCAGAAAACCGTGTAAACGGAGGAGCGCTGATTACGATAAAAATACCCACTAAAATTTCTGATATTTACAATATCCAACAAGAGCAAATTTTATGAACGATAATGAAACCATTCTTATCATTGATGATGAAGTTCAGATCAGACGACTGATTGAGATTACTCTATCTGCAAACGGATACCGGATTTTTTCAGCTTCTACCGGAGCTGAAGGAATACAAAAAGCAGTAACTCATACACCAGTACTGATATTGCTGGATTTGGGGCTACCTGACGCCGATGGAATTGAAATCCTGAAAAAATTACGGGAATGGTATCAGAAATCGATTATTATTCTTTCGGTCAGGAGTTCTGAAGAGGATATTGTAAAAGCTTTGGATTTCGGAGCAAGCGATTACCTGACTAAACCTTTTCGTACCGGTGAGCTGCTAGCACGAATCCGTTCATCAATCAGGCAGAATCATAATACTCCTGAAAATTCATCACTTGTTTTTGGCTCGCTCGAAGTTGATCTTGCAAATCATATTGCCCGAAAAAACAGCGAAATCATTAAACTGACTTCTACTGAGTTTTCCTTGCTGGCTCATTTTTCTAAAAATGAAGGCCGGGTTTTAACACATCAATATATTTTAAAGGAAGTTTGGGGGATGGGGTACATCGAACAAACTCAATATCTGCGCGTATTTGTGGCGCAGTTGCGCAAAAAGATCGAAGACGATCCTGCACATCCACAATTGTTAATCACTGAATCGGGAATTGGCTACCGGTTTGGAAGTTAGGACAGCGTTTAAAATTTGAAGCTTTCATTTTTGTTCTAACTTTCATTCCTTTTAGCTTTCTTCATTCATTCACGTTCAATTTCCTTGGCATTTTCTAATAATTTTTGCTCGTATTCCTCAACTTTCTGACGAATCTCCCTGATCTTATTTTTATACTTTTGATAGACTGCTGAAGAATCCATTTTGCTGGTACCCAAATGCATTAATTATAAATTGCTTACAATCGGTGTTTGTATTGATTTTCTTTCTTTTTTTTTCGCCGTTTGGCTTCCTTTCGAAATAATTCAACTTCGTTTTCATCGTAAACGGGTGATGGTTTCATTAGATCGAACAATCCCCCCAAGATGGAAGAAGTGCATTCAAGTCCCAGGGAAAGATCCGTTGTATTATCTGGTCTGGTTGATTGTTTCAGTTTGTTTATCTGGATCTGTTGCAACTTTTCATTCCTTTGTAGTTGGTAACTGATTTTGGAATAACTATATGCTTTGTCGATTTTAGAACCATTAAACTCATATCCATTCTTTCCAAATCGTATTCCTTGTATTTTGTCTGTACCTCCGTTATTTCGGAATTCGGTTGTAATACCCGATTTGAGTAGCTCTATTTTTAATTCCTGCCAGCTCCGGCATTTGGATATAGCCGATTGCAGCGCATGATAAATTTCGTATTTGGTTTTGTCGGGTTCTTTCAAACGCTGCTCCTTTACATTCTCTTTCCCTGATGCAATATAAAGGCAGTGTTTTTTTGTAAGTTCCATGCAAATCTTTACGTTCCGCAACTTCTCGTTTTGATCGGAAATCCGTTTTCCATTGTTATCAATACGGTTTATCACCAGGTGAATGTGAGGATGGTCAGTATCGTTGTGATGGGCAATGATGTATTGCGTATACTTGTATCCCATCTTTTTCATGTATTCTTGGGCGACATCAACCATAAATCGATCTGTCAACCTGCTTTTATCCTGAATCGAAAAATCCAGCGAGATGTGGGCGACTGGTTTTGATATGTTGGGATTCAGCTTATGCTGGATAATGAAACTATGGATAATGGATTCTTTATCTTTCAGCCTTACCCCTTCAGCATAAAGCAACCGGGCATTATCTTTGTCAAGGATATAGCTCACTGCACCCCGGAATCCTCGACCCTGTACAATCTTAGCAATCATCTTCTATTTTGCTGATTACATCATCCAACTTCCCGCTCAGGAATAAGCAGTGTTTGTGAACAACCGGATACCCTGCGGCATTTGCTTTATGGGCAATCTGGTTGATGTTGTTGGCCATTCCGCTGAGTTGCCGTATGTGGTTCATCAACTCTGGGGTTATCCGCTGCTTAACCATACTGGCCTGAATACATTGACGGATATATTCGCTCTGGTTAATATTCGCTTCAAACGCTTTAGCCTTGAGGGAGCCGTACTCATCCTTAGCCATTTTGATCGTTATTTTATAACCCTTCTTTTCGGCAAGTGCTTTGATTGGCCTGCCATTGGAATTCCTGTTTTTGATTGTTTTCATGATTTGTACATTTAATTGTTCAGATTAGACCGACGGGATGTTTTTCCCCTCGCAGAGCAAGGTTTCGGTCAGACCGAAACACAAACTTGCTCCCCATACTGACGGCATAATATTGCACGGATGTAACTAATAATGAATATTTTATCTGTTTTTGTGCAGAAATATCTATTTCTATTCATTCCAGTTCATACTTATTTATTCCTATTCAGAATTATTCGTAATTCGCTATTTTGCAACTGAATTACATTTCAGTAATATTATCCGTGGAGGACGGTATGGCATTGGGATCGGAAAAATTTGAACCCGGATTAGCGCTATTCTGCTTGTTCACAAATGCAGGTTGAAAACCAGTTGTTTTGCTTTTACGCTTATCTTTCTTTTGCTCCCTTCTTGAGGCGGAATATAAGCTTGTAAGGTTTATCGTAATTTTATCAACAGACAGTTCTTCGCTTAACCAGTCCCTGAAAATGCTGCAACCCATTTCACTTATTTGGTCAGCATAATGATGGGCGATCAGGGAATAAATCCCTGACTTGTTTTCCAGTAGTTTCTGCTTTAAAAATTCTTTCATTTAATTGATTATTTATAGTTATTAAGGGATGGGATTTTCCCTTAGATATTCTTTTATGGCTTTGGTCTCCCTGTTTTCAATATTGGTTTGATAGAAATTTTCATACCACCGGAGTTTGACTGAGTTGGTGATCTCGTGCTTCTGATCACTCAGGTGTATCATGTAAAATATGGCTATGAAACAGATGCCCAATATCAAAGGCAAACCAAACCGACCCAGGCCATAAGAAAATGCTTGCCAGCGTGGGTGTTCGCGGTCTAACGCTAAGGTTCGTTGAGAAGCTTCAATTTTATCGATGGCCTGGTTCAATGCTGAATTTTGTTTTGCAAAATTCGCCTGCTGCACTTTTTCCAAAATATGTAACATGGCAAGGGCTGTCTCGTCGAATTTGTAATCATATTTCAGAAAGTAATCGGCCTGCATTCTTTGAAAATCAATCTTTACATGTTCCATTACGGTAATTTTTGAAGTTCTTTTAGAATCTTAATTTTCTCAACAAAGATGTAGGCATTCATTCCCTTCCCTTCGGAAATGTACCTTAAGATGTTTTTATGAGGGGCAGCATCCGTATCAAAATCACCAAAATATTTCACCCCATGAATATTGCCTGAATTGGTTTTTGCATAGCTTTCTATTTCTTCAATCAGTGATTTGTAATTTTGAAATGAAAACTCATTGATATAGATGATAATGCTGAAATTCTGTTGGTTTAAACCAGCAATGTTGTTCAGGTAATTAGTGCAGGGAAGGTAGGAACTGCCTCCTGCCACAACAATGTTGAATATGAATTCAACATCTAGTTCATCAGCAATTTGTTTAAATTCTTCGATGGTATAATCTTTTGAAAACAGTGAGGTAAACTGCTCGCTTTCCGGTGCCCCAAAATCAAGAAAAAATTCCTCGTAAGGTTTTTGTACAAGGATTTGTAGGTTTTCGAACAGACGCTGACGGTCAATCTTTCCACGTTCATCCAGTAAATTCATTTTTGCAAAGCGGGCAGGAGTCCGGCCCTGCAAAAATTTTAGCTGCTGCGTACTCGATTTTACAGAGCTGTCAAAATCAATAAAATAGGTTTGGGGATTGTCTTCATTTTTTAACGCCAGTAAATAGGCGAGCATCGATTTGCCGCTGCCGCCTTTACTTTGTAGAATAAAATTCATTTTTTTCATTTTGAGTAATTTAAAAATTAAAATTTATTTGTTGATTAATAGTTGTTTACAGTTCGAAATGGTATTTGTAAGAATATTGCCAAGGAAAGGTATGCTGGTTACGAATAAGTGTTGATACATTTTAGCCGCTTTACTCGCTTAATTGCTCGTTTACGCATACCATATCATGGAGACAACCGGTGATTGCCCGCTTGATAACACTTTACCGTTTCATTCCAGACCGTTTCAATTTTTGAGCTTGTTTAATCTGCTGTTTATGGCACAGGTATTCGTTTAGATCTTTGTACCCGGAATAGAAATAGGACAGGTCATTGACATTGTTACAGGTTGATTGTAATTCCTGAACGGCCTTTTTCCCTGCCACATCATTATCAAAAAATGTCCAGATTCCTTTATACGCAGTGAGTTTGCTTTTTACTTTCGGCAGATTCGTGAGTGAATTGAGAACAATCACATCTACCTGAGCATTTTGTTGTTTTTGTATGGTAAGAAAGCTCAGGTAATCCATGAACCCTTCGAATAGCACACAATGGTTCTTATTTCGCTTTACCGACGTAATGTCTTTCGAGGTGCACGCCTTAAAATATTTGCTTCGCAGCTCATATCCGCCTTTGTCATTCTGGAACCCGACAGCATAATAAGGCTTATTATTTACCGAATAATGAACTTCGCTGCAATGAATCCGGACAATGCCAATACCGATCCGGCGTTCATGCAGATATTCAATCAATGCCGAATTGCTGATTGGTTGAACGTTCTGTAACGTTATTGCTGATTCCGGTGATTTCAGATCCGAATCCACATTCTTCCGGTGAAAAGAAAAATTACTTGTTGGTATGTTGGCACTTTGGTACGTACCTATATCCGCATGGCTGTACTTCTGTTCTAACTTAGAGATGGCTTCATGAAAAGAACAATTCTCCATTCTCATCACCAGGTCGATAAGTCCTCCGCCTTCTCCGGATCCGAAGTCGTGCCATACATTTTGATTGTAATCAACTTTTAAACTGGCATTATGATCTTCCCGGAAAGGGCTGTGATACATTCCGTAATATCCTCTGTCTTTTGCCGGTTGAATTCCATTTTCAGACAGATATTGTTTGATGCTGATGGCATTCGCTTCTATGGATTTCATCTTTTTTACTTTTTAATGATTTTACTTACTACATCCCATTTCTGCTTTAAATATCAAGTTATCAGTCGCTAAGGTTTGTAGTTATTGAACTGTGTAGTAACTACTACATTATTCTTTGTAGTAGATGTAGTAAAGTGAAGTAAGATGGACAAAACGGATCTTGCTACATTGTAATTTTCTTTCTTTCAATGGATTGTAATACTATGTAGTAGTGTAGTAATTACAAATTAGAAGAAATAAAAGGGTTCGGTGTAATTTTCTTTACAGACCATGCATATACCGGGTTGTTACCTATCCGTTTTGACCTTCGTTCAAATCCTGTCTTTCTAAGCGCTTCACCCATTCTTTTCTCCGATAAATTGAGTGAGCAATAGGCTCTCAGGTAGTTTAGTATTTGTGTAGTTGTCATAAAGTCTGTTGCATCCTTGGGCGGCTTCTCGAATCCCTGTACCAGCATTTCGTATTCAGCTGTCTGAACATGGAACCCACTGCTATATTGGTGCAATTCTACAATTTCGGCATCATCAAACCAATACCGGAAACCGCTCTCATAAATGAATAGTATTTCGGAAAACACATTGTCCATATTGATTTCCTGAGCTGCTTTCAAGTCCATTTTTACCACTTCAAAAGGTAAGAACCTGCGGGAACCGGTTGGATCAGTCAAAAAATCATTACCGTTTACCGAAGCCATAAAACTTGCCAGATGCGGATATTCTTCTATATAGATATCGTAAGGACGGCGATATTTCACTGCCGGGGTGGTGATCAGATTCTTCAACTCATTTTCATCCCGCTTGTTCAATGCTTTCAACTGGTCGTCAATATTGATAAAAAGATACTCAGCAATCAGTGTAAGTACGTCTTTACTTTGAGGATCAATCTTCCCGGTAAACAGATAACTTCTTAAGCTCAAAGGACAAATATTATCCAGCCAGGTCGTTTTGAACCGTCCTTGTTCTCCGGTAAGTACTAAGCACAAATGATTTTGACAACCCACCTCATTCAGGGCATTTGCAACTACCCCTACAAGCCATTTGGTCAGATACAACAACCATTTTTTAGGATTGGTTACCTGTGCCGTTTCGGCCAATGTTTCTATGAAACGGTTAATCTCAGGATTCATTCTCGGCAGATTTTTGAAATAATCATGGACTGGATTAATCTTTGGAGAAAAATCACTTTCCAATATTCCCCGGATATTTTCAGCAGATGTGGTTAATCCCAGATTTTTATCCAATTCTCGTTTTAAGGAGTTGAGAACAAACCGGGTCACGGGAGTAAAAGGCATAGAGCTATCCATTGATTTATATTCGGGTTTGCACTTCACGGTGTTGTACCTGAAGGCATAATTTAGATTAAGATAGGACTCAATGACTTCATTTTTGGATTGTTTACCATCTGATAATGTGGCTTGCCCCTGTGATTGGGATTTTCGCTCCTTCGCCATCGCTTTATTTTCTACCGCCCGATTTGCGCCCGGCAAGTTCCAATGCCAGTTCGGCCTCGACAATGATTTTCCGGCCTATCTGAGTAATGGCTTTATCGATCTTCCCGCTTTGCTTGATGCGGTTGGCTGTTGGAATACTGCACCCGAATAACCGGGCAATACCGCCAATTCCATATACATACTTCTTTTGAGTTTCAGATAAAGTAACCGGTTGTACCTGTTTCTGCTCTGAGTTCTGCTGCAGGAATAAAAATTCCTCGCCAGTCATTTGCCAAATCGGCTTTTCTTTCAATTCTTTAACATTCATAATAAATTAATTTTACGTGATACAATATAGATAGCCAGCTGGTCTATCAAGTATACCGCAATATTAATTTGAGTTTCCCGGAGTATCAGAGAATCGTAGTTGTTGGAAATACTACTCGCAGATAGTCAGTGACATACAAATGTTATTTGTGATGTGGTTTCGTATTACGACCGTTGAATGTTCGTTAAAACGGATAGTTATGAAATACTATTTTGTATTCATTTAGAAGTGGAACACGTCTTTTCCTTTCAAAGTTCTGTCCGATGATGATATGATACCGGGATTCAAAAAACGCTTTTATTTTGGGGTCTTTGTTGGGAAGAAAATAATTGTTGTCAAGCATTCCAGCCAAAAATGTAACCAATCTTTTTATATCCGGTTTCCCGTTTTCATGGGTGGAAATCCAATGCAGTTCTTTATTCTGACTTTCTTCTTTCAGATATTTATCTGTAATCAGCTTTCTTTCCAATACCAGAAACTTCTCAAACATTCTCGTCCTAAAAATCATATTCGGATCTTCCAATATACTTATCGGGTCACTCTTTGCTGAATTTCCAGAAGAAATATTTTGCCCTACTGATTGAGAAACGCTCTCGGAAGTATTGACTTTTTCAGGAACAAAAGCATTGATAAGTACCACAAGTTCCCTGCTCAACTGGTAAATGTCAGGAAAGAAGTTTTGACAAAAGGGAGCAATCCTGTTGCGTTCTTTTTCTTCGTCACCGGATAATTCGCTTAATTCTTTACGCGTCTCATCGATTAATATCTGTCTTTCTACTTCTGTGGGATAAGGGTAAGTCTTTATCAGTTCCAAATCATTTTCCAATGAAACTCTTTTGTCATGATAATACAGCAGGGATTGCTCGATCATCTTGTAAGAATTCAGATTTTCCAGTATTTCTTTATTCCTTTCAAAAAGGGATATGTTCTCCCTTAACAGCGCAAGCAATGGGGTCGTAATAACTCCGGTTTTTTCGGCAGAACTGGCCAGAATAAGATTTAAAAGATTACTTTGGAGAACATTGGGCTCCTTGTTTTTATTATAAAATTTGAATAAGAATTCTTGAGAAGACAGATCTCCAGAATTAGGATTCTGAATCTTATTTTTGAGCAGACGGTTAATCTGCTGCCAGGATGAATATATATCTGAGAAATATGCTATAACTGACTGAATGTTTTGGGGATGTTTCATGTTTGATCCTTTATTTCAAATAATAACCTCCATTTTTCAATGCCCCCCGGAATTCTATTTTTTCAGATTTTAAGAGTCTTAATATCCCATAGTTGATCTTAGGCTCTTGTTGTTCGGTCGTAAAATTCAGGGGTAGATAATCTTTCTTTATGTTTATTTATTGCCTGTGTTTTCTTTGTCCCCGAGTAGATGTGATAACTCTTCCTCCACCTCTTCTACAGTAGGCAATGTCGATTTTAAATCTTCGGGGATAGCTTTACTTAGTTGATAATCACTTACGCCAATAGGCTGATTATACCCAGATAATGCATATTGAGCCATTACCTCGTCTTTTCCCTTGCAAAGTAACAAGCCAATAGTTTTATGGTCTTGTTCTCCCCGCAGTTTATCATCTACTACATTGATGTAAAAATTGAGTTGTCCTGCATACTCAGGCTTGAAAGGAGTTGCTTTTAACTCTATAACTACATATGCATGCAGTTTGATATTGTAAAGAATCAAATCAGCATAAAAATCACTGTTGCCAATTTGAAAATGCTTTTGTCGGGCAACAAAGGCAAAACCTGTTCCCATCTCCAATAGGTATTTGGTAACATGGGTCACCAGTTGTTCTTCAATATCCCGTTCATCAGCACGCTCTTTGGCTCCTGCTAAGTCAAATATATACGGGTCTTTCAAAAGATAATTAGCAAGATCACTTTGAGGCTTGGGAAGTGTAGACTTAAAATTATTTACCTTTTGGTTTTCTATTTGCCGCTGGAATAAATTGTTCTCTATTTGCATTCTAAGAACATTGCTACTCCAGCCAAAATCAACACATTGTTTCATATACCAATATCTGATACCTAAAGGCAATTTGCTGTCAAGCAGAACCATATGACTTGCCCAGTTAATTCTAGAAACAGGAGAACAAATAAAATCGGTCTCGATTTGATTGACAGCCTGATGAGTGACCACAGCCAACATTTCTGTTATATCTTTAATTTGCGCAGGAACCTCTTGCGTAATTACATCATCCTCTAAATTAGCAGCTTGTATTTGGGCAGGAGTCTCCTGCCCAATTTTATATTCATCTAAGGCTTTTGTAGCAGATATAACTTTTTCAATAGTTGGGACTTCCAATTCTTTGTCAGCCAAAAGAAGCTTTTCCAAGATCCCTAAAGGATATAATCTGGCAAACTGACACATATATTTGAGGTTTCTTGGAGAATAGCCCTTCTTTTCAGGATATTTTTCCCTTATGGCTTTTGATATTTTATCAATTACCTTACTTCCCCAACCCAATCTTTTTTGGTTATGAAGGATGAAACTGCCAATTTTCCAATAATGCAGCAACATTTGGATATTGGCCGCAGAGATTAGTTTTACCTGAGCTTGCTCGATCTCCAAACCAATTGCACGAATAAATTCATCAAAATCTTTTCGCTCTATATTTTTGTCAGGATTATCCATAATTCTTGGGCTTGCACTTTATTTATAATTCTTATAACAAATATAAATCAGAATACATCATAACTGATTGAACTTCTCCATTGCACTGGCTTTTATTTCATCAGCTATATCAATATATGGCTTCATTGCCTTGTAGTCGCTGTGTCCTGTCCATTTCATGACCACTTGTGGCGGAATACCCAAGGACAAAGCATTACAAATAAATGTCCTTCGTCCGGCATGAGTACCCAGAAGTGCATGCTTTGGAGTTACTTCATCTATCCGCTGATTTCCTTTATAATAAGTTTCGCCTACTGGTTCATTTATTTCGGCTAACTCGGCCAACTCTTTAAGGTAGTCGTTCATTTTCTGATTGGTAATTACCGGTAGAACTTTATTATTCTCAAAATGAACCTCTTTGTACTTTTCTAAAATGGATTTACTGTGGTTGTTCAGTTCAATAATCAGGCTATCAGCCGTTTTGACTGTTGTTATTTCGATATGATTATCTTTAATATCACTCGTTTTCAGGTTATACACATCAGAATACCTTAACCCTGTGAAGCAGGTAAACAAAAACACATCCCGAACCCGTTCCAAATATTGCTTTGTTGCAGGAATTTTATAATCGCGTAGTTTGTTCAATTCCTCCCAAGTCAGGAAAATTACTTTCTTTTGAGTGTTTTTTAGTTTGGGTTTAAATGATTCAAAAGCATTGTTGTTGTGATGACCTTTTTTAAAAGCCCAACGAAGATACCATTTGAGGAAGCCGATTTGTTTGCCGATGGTACTGTTTCTTAAATCCTTCTTATCCCGAAGATAATTTACATATTCACTTAAGCCGGATTCATCCAACACCTCAAATGTCAGGTTGGAATTGAAATTGGTTAAATGAGTTTTTACCGCTGCAAATTTTTCATAGGTAGAATCGGTCCAGTTATTTTGTGTTCCACATTCCTTCAGAAATTCATCGAAAACATTCATAAAAGAAGCTTTCGATAGTTCAGATTCCGTTTCATTGGAAATGTCTTTTCTGCATTTCTTATTGAAAGCGCTTTTAAGTTGTTCCGTGGTTGGGGTGATATCTGCGACTTCAAACGCTTTAAATATATTCTGAATAGCAGTGTAATATTTTAAAAGATCACCATTTATTTCAGAAGAACTTTGCTTAAGTTTGTTGGCACATCCGTTCTTTACCCGTTGCTTGTCTGACTCCCATTTTGATTCATCTATTCGGTATCCAGTGCTGAAATCAATCCGGTTGCCTATATAAATAACCCTCATCCGAATGGGAACATTGTCGGTGACCAACACATTGTTCTTTTTTCTTCTTTCAAGGGTGAAAATGATATTACGTTTGATATTCATGTTGGAGTATGTTTAATATACACACCCAAATATACACCCATTTTTGAATATATCTAAGGATATTTAGGGATATTTTATTTAAACAAATAATGATTCAATTTTCTATTATTCAATAGTTTGACTATTTGTGACACTTGGTGAGGGTTCGAGAGAAAGAGCCTCACTCTCCGCTGATTTTAAGAGGATAAAAAACCAGTAGCAATTACTGGTTTTTTATTTTAACGACCTTCCGTTTTGATTTTATGAATTTTTGGACGAATAAAATTCAACAAAAAAAAGAGGTCTTTTCAGAACCTCTCCGTTGATAATCCCCCAAATCAACCCCTAAAAAAAAGTGCCTTTACAATATGCGAGGCCATTTCCGGATTTTCTTTTAACCGGCGTGTTGAATAACCGAACCAGTCCTTTCCGAAAGGCACGTAAACGCGCATCTTATGTCCTTGTTTAACGATACTGCTCCGGAGTTCGGGAGTGACACCATAAAGCATCTGAAACTCGTATTTTGTTTGGTCAATATTTTTATCTTTGATGAGATCCATGGCCTTGTCGGCGAGATACTTATCGTGAGTCGCAATTCCCACGTACATGTGATGTTCGAGCATGTATATGAGATCATCGATGTAATGTTCGCGGACCTCGTCGAACGCTTTGAACGCGATGTGTTTGGGTTCGATGTAAATTCCTTTACAAAGTCTGAAATTCAAAGGATTTCCGTTTGAATGAATGCTGCTCAGGTGAACCAGATCGTGCTTTGTTCTGCGCAAATAGGCCTGAATAACCAAGCCAACATTTGCAGGATATTTTTGCTGAAGTTTCCGGTACATTTCCAATTCGGAGTCAACACATTGCGAATCTTCCATATCAATCCGGATAAAAGTTTTCCGTTCGACCGCTTTTTGGACAACTGCTTCTATGTTCGCATAACAGATCGCTTTGTCGATGAGTAATCCGAACATGGTCGGTTTTATCGAAAAATTCCCATTGATTTTTTCGGAAGTAAAGCGCTCAATAATGTCAATGTATTTGTTTCTGTTTTCTTCAGCCTGTTCGATGGTTCCGATGAATTCTCCAAGCAAATCAACGGTAACTTCAATCCCCTGCCGATTTAATTCACGGCAAGCCTTTAGCCCATCTTCAATTGTTTCACCTGCAATGTATCGTTTGGAAAACATCCAGATTAATTTTTTGGGCATATATGGAAGTGCGTTTGCAAGTAGTTTTTTTAGCATTTTTCAGTTGTTTCAAATCGAAAGTTATATAGTAAAAATAGTTCAAATCAAAGGATCGATTCAATGATGTTTGTCAAGGTATACTTATGATTTTACGCAGCTTTTATACGAATTTTTCTTCACGAAACCGAATACTTTCCCGTTCCGAAAAATAATCCGGTTAATCGATGGATACTGGTAATAAATTTTTATTTTTGGCAAAGTTTAATCGATTTGAAGCATATGAAAAATACATCGTTAGTTCTAATTGTTGTTTTGTTTATAGCAGTTGCAGGTCTATATATTCTGCATTTTAGTGGGAATAAATTAAATGGTTCGGGGGTCGATAGTGCAAATGATGGCAGTGTTTCTTCAGGATTAAAAATTGCATACCTTAAAATTGACTCATTAGTTGTTAATTACGACTTTGCTCAGGAAATGCAAGATGGATTTACAAAACAACAGGAAGCCTTTACAAAAGAGTATACTGACAAACGTAGCCGTTTCGAGTCGCAGGCCACTGCCTTTCAGGAAAAAGTTCAGCGCGGTGGTTTTCTGACCCAGGAACGTGCGATGCAGGAACGCGATCGTTTGATGGGTGAAGAACAACTGATTACCAAACTCGATCAGGAACTGTCATCAAAACTTGCACAAATTCAGGCCGATAACAATAAACAACTGCTGGATAGTGTAATGAATTACCTTAAGATCTATAACAAAGAACTGAACTATAACTATATTTTTAATTCCGCCGAAGTTCTTCTCGGCGACGAAACACACAACATTACCAAAGAAATACTGGTTGGATTAAATACCCGGTATTCAAAGGCAAAACTTAAATAAGTAATTGTTAAAATGAAATATAAAATCCGGAGCAATTCGGATTTTTTTGTTTCCTGTAATTTCTACTGAATTATTTCATGATGTTTGCAGACAGGTATATTCAAAAGAACATGATTTATCCTGCTTTTATTGAAAAAGAAGTTTGTCCTTCTCTCTCAATGATTGTGGTGATTCCTTGTTTGAATGAACCTGAAATAATCCGCACGCTTGAATCTCTTTGGGATTGTGAACCGGTTCAATCTTTTTGCGAGGTTATTGTCACTGTAAATGATTCGGAAAACAGTACTCCAGCGGTTAAATCCTTTAATCAGGAAACGTATGATAATTTGTTAGCCTGGAAAAAGAAGAATGACAGAGAGAATCTGATCCTGCATCCGGTATATGCTGCTTCAATCCCTGCGAAACATGCCGGTGCCGGGATGGCCCGTAAAATTGGAATGGATGAGGCAATCCGTCGTTTTAACGCAGTATTCCGTCCTGAAGGTGTACTTATCTCTCTGGATGCTGATTGTTTAGTTTCGCCTAATTATTTGCAGAAGATTGAACAGGTATTTTCTAAGCAAAAATCTTGTTTTGCGGCAACCCTAAACTTCCGGCACAGGGTTGAAGAAATGGATGACCCTAAACAAAGAATGGGAATTCAGCTTTATGAGGATTACCTTCATTATTTTAAACATGCTATAGATTTTGCCGGATATCCCAATTCGATTTACACTATCGGTTCAGCATTTGCTGTAAGGGCCGAAGCATACGTGAAGCAGGGAGGAATGAACCGTAGACAGGCTGGTGAGGATTTTTATTTTCTATACAAACTCACTAAACTCGGCACAATTACTGAAATTAATGATGCATTTGTTTATCCTTCCGCCAGAGTTTCCGACCGGGTGCCTTTCGGAACCGGTGCTTCAATGACCAAATGGATGAATGATTCGGAAAATCTAGCACTGACCTATAACATTTCAGCCTTTACCGATTTAAAGCAATTGTTTGATCGGGTTGATTCGTTGTTTGGAATTGGTTCAGGAAAACTGGAGGAATTGTTTTCCTTGTTGCCTGAGTCGGTTTCTGAATACTTGCAATCAATTGATTTTGCAGGAAAACTTTCTGAAATAAATGAAAACAGTTCTTCTTTGACCTCTTTCAGGAAACGATTTTTTCAGTTTTTTGATGCTTTTCTTATCCTGCGGTTTTTGAATTTGGCTCATCAGAAGCAATATCAGCGGCAAAATCTTTCGGAAGCCATCAGGCAATTGCAGGAATATGCTGAAGATTTGAAACTATAGCTTTGGCATTCGTACAAACCTTAACTGAGATGCAACTAAAAAAAGGCCGCAGAAACAAAATTCTACGGCCTTTTTGGGGAATACTGTTAAAGCTTATCTTAATCCGTTTGACAAATGGTAATACAGATCATTCCATTTTAATTCTTTTTTGAAATCGGTAATGCAGGTGTCCTTATTGATCTGAACAAGTTCTATACCTGCCATTTCACAGAAATCCTCGATGTATTCAGCAGTAATAGCCTGACTAAATGCATTGTGGTGAGCACCTCCCGCATAAAGCCATGCGGCAGCACCAACTTTCAGGTTTGGCATTGGAGTCCATAACGCGCTGGCAACAGGTAACTTTTCGAGTTTGGCTTCCGGTGCAACACATTCAACATCGTGCACAACCATACGGAAACGAGTTCCCATGTCGATCAGACTGGTACAGGTTGCCGGACCGGTTTGAGTGTTAAATACCAAACGGGAAGGTGCATCTTTGCCGCCAATTCCCAATGGGTGTACTTCAATTTTAGCTTTACCGTCGGCAATAGAAGGGCAAATTTCAAGCATGTGTGAGCCCAGTGCTTTATATCCGCTTGTAGGATTGAGGTGATAGGTATAATCTTCCATAAACGAGCAGCCGCCTTTCAGACCGATACCCATTACTTTTATGGCGCGCACCAAAGCAGCATGTTTCCAGTCGCCTTCAGCTCCGAAACCGTAACCGGCGGCCATTAACCGCTGAGCAGCCAGTCCCGGAAGTTGTTTTAATCCGTGCAGATCTTCGAATGTTGTCGTGAATGCTTTAAAATCACCAGCTTCCATAAACGATTTAATCCCAGCTTCAATACGCGCCTGATAGCGGACATTGTCATGGTATTTACCGCCAACTTTCGCATCCTGGTCAAATTCGTAGGTGTTGTTGTATTCCTCAATCAGTTTGTCTATTTGGGCTTCGCTTACGCCCTCTACGATTTTTACAATGTCACCGACGGGCCAGGTATTAACCGACAGTCCAAGTTTAATCTGTGCTTCAACTTTGTCGCCTTCAGTAACGGCAACTTCGCGCATGTTGTCACCAAAACGGGCAAGTTTAGCTCCCTGCATGTCGTACCATGCAGCAGCAGCACGACTCCATACCCCAATCCGTTCCTGAACATCATCTTCTTTCCAATAGCCAACAACTACCTTACGGCTTTTGCCAAGACGGGTTAAAATAAAACCATGCTCGCGGTCGCCATGTGCCGACTGATTCAGGTTCATGAAATCCATGTCGATTTCCGACCACGGAAGGTCGCGGTTATATTGGGTATGCAGTTGAAGCATGGGCTTATTTAATAATTTCAGCCCGTTAATCCACATTTTTGATGGAGAAAAGGTATGACACCAGGTCATTACACCAATACACTGCCTGGCTGAATTTGCCTCAATGCAAATGTTAGTAATCTCGTCAGCGCTTTTCATGACCGATTTAAATACAATGCTTACCGGTATTTGGGCTGAATTATTGAAAAATGCTCCAATCTCTTTTGAATTTGTCTCCACTTGTTTTAGGACTTCAGGTCCATATAAATTCTGGCTACCTGTTATAAACCAAATTTCTAACTTTTTTAAGTCTATCATGATCAAATTTTTAAATGATTCAGTTTCGATGTTGTAAAAATAGGAAATAAATAATAAATGTAAATAGTACACTTATGAATTCGTGACATTCAATGCTTGTTGTTGAACATGTTTTTGCATAGAATCTTCCGGGGAGACCTGAAGTCAACCCGGAAATAACGAATACCTGTTTGGATTGTATTGAACCTTATTCCTTGCTGCTTAGTTTTTTAGCTGTTTCCTGAATCGTTTTCCAGGCTTGAAGAACATGTTCGGCTTTCGTATTGGTTTGACCGATGCACATCCTGAGTATATACCGGCCATCAATAACGGTGTGGGTAAAGTACATCTTGCCCTGATTGTTTATTGTTTCAAGCAGTTGCCGGTTGAACTCATTTCCGTTTTTGTGGGCAAAGCAAACCAGATTTAAGGGAGCAGGGGCAGCCAGGCTGAATTCGTCAGATGTTCGTATCCATTCAGCAAATTGCTGCGCAATACGGATGTGTTCCTGAATATGAAACCGCAATCCATTGATTCCGTAATGCCTGATGACAAACCACAATTTCAGTGAACGAAACCTGCGCCCCAGCTGAATGTGCCAGTCGCGGTAATCGAATACAGCACCACTTTCGGTGGCCTGATTTTTTAAATATTCAGGTAGAATACTTAAGGTATTGATCAGAACCGAACGATCCGCGATGAAGAAACAATTGCAATCGAAATTTGTGAACATCCATTTGTGCGGGTTAAACGAGAAGCTGTCGGCAAACTCAACGCCATCCAGAATGCTCCGGTATTCAGGGCAAATAGCTGCAGTTCCCGACATGGCTGCATCGATGTGCATCCACAGCTGATGGGTTTGACAAATTTCCCCGATTGCGGGAAGTGGATCAATCGCATTGGTTGAGGTAGTTCCAACTGTAGCACAAACGAAAAATGGAATTAACCCGGCTTGTAAATCATCCTTGATCGCACTTTCAAGCAAATTTGCCCGCATGGCGAGGTTTTCATCCACTCCGATCAGACGAAGGTTGTTTTTCCCGATTCCTGCAATCTTTATCGCTTTCTCAACAGAGGAATGGGTTTGGCTTGAGACATAAGCGACCAGATTTCCCAAACATCCTGATTCGTTGGTCAGATAATTGGTTTTTTTTTCACGGGCGGCCAATATTGCACTCAGGGCTGCACTCGAGGCTGTATCCTGAATAACAGCACCTCCTGTAGAAATCGATTTAAATTTATCGGGTAGCTGCAGCATATCAGCCAGCCAGTCTAAAACACGGGTCTCAAGTTCTGTACATGAAGGGCTGGTTGCCCATAGCATTCCCTGAACTCCCAATCCGGAGGAAAGTAAATCGCCGAGAATGGAAGGGCCTGATGAGTTCGACGGAAAATAGGCGAAAAAATTGGGCGACTGCCAATGTGTTATTCCTGGCATAATGATCGAATTGACATCCGACATGATCTGTTCGATTGATTCACTTTCTACTGGCGCAGTATCCGGCAGCTGGTTTTTAATTTCTCCAGGTTTCACCTGCGATAAAACCGGATATTTTTCAATGTTTTCGTAATAGTCGGCAATCCACTCAATCATTTGTTTGCCTTGTTTCCTGAATTCATCAGGCGACATGTGATAATTTTCCATACTGTTAAGAAATATAAGATAAAGGATGATTTATCGGGAATCAGAATTTATAAGATCAGCGAATGGTAAAGTTTGTGAAATTTCTTGCTGGAACAATTTCTGAAATGGAAAAAGAACGGATTATTGCTCTTGAAGGACCAATTTTAATCCAATCGATAAAAGCTGCCAGGTTCTGAGTTTCTCCTTCTGCTTCAATTTCCACTTTCCCTTCAGGAGTATTGCGGACCCATCCGGAGATTTGAAACTCTTCCGCTTTGTGCCATACAAAATAGCGGTATCCAACTCCCTGAACTCTTCCCTCAAGAACCAAAAAGACTGACTTTACTGGCATTATATACCTGAAAAAAGTGCATATTCAAACGGAAACTGATCGGTATAACCAACTTTAAATTTGGATTGATGTATACTGCTCATTGGATTGATGGAGAATCCCCGAAAGAGCTAACTACTTCCGGCTGAATTAAGGCCCAGATGGAATATATCCCGATGGCTGTTCCGAAAGGAAAATTAAAAATTCCGATTACGGAAAGAACCAGGGTTAAAATCCTGGCCCATTCTTTCCTTTTATATAGTCCCATCCCGGCCAGAATACCAGGTACGGAAATAATGATGAATACGATTGCTAATATATCAGCAATCAGCGAAAGAATTGTTGCTCCGTTGGCATCATCGACAAACCCACCAACCAATTTCAGAACAGTAAAGATCAGAAACGCGATCAGTAAATTGAAAATACTCAGGCCGATTTGCAGTGCTGCAACAATATTAATGTGTTTTTCCATTGTGGTAAGTATAAGAAAGTAGTTTAACAGTTTTAAAAGTACATATTATCTGTCATTTCAACAATAAATATGTCCGGCTGTTTTTCTCGGTTGTTAATATGGCATAAATACTGAACCAAATTCAGTAAGAATTGTCTTATTTATACTGAATTGTTTAGTTTTCGGTTTTAAGGATTAATTTTGTAGTTCATTAATGTGGAAGGTGAAAATTATGGAAGTTTTAAAAGTTATATTATTGGCAGTTGTAATCATGGTTTTTGTTGTTGCGGCGTTGGCTACAACAATATTGTTGAAAAAGGGCGGTGAATTCCCCAATACTCATATTGGAAGCAATAAATATCTAAAATCACGAGGAATCAGCTGTGCTCAGACTTACGATAAAATTGAGCAGGCAAGAGTCAAAAAAGAATTTAGATTTAAGCAGATTGCTGAAGATCTTGAGTCTAATAGTTATTGCTAATTCCTGTTTTTTATGCAGGTTTAAAGTTTTACGAATTTTTCATCCCCGGATATATTTCTCCAAATGTTTCTAATGGGAAATTATATGAAAACCAGATCATTTAATCGCATTATATACTTGTTGCTCGGAAACAGAGTGCGAGGTTTTGAGGAAAAGACAACATTACTAACTATAATGTTGATGGTCGTTATTCTTATACTGGCAACAGCTACCAATATTATACTGGGCATGAAGACTTCCATTGTGATTTCAACTGTAGTTGGCACCTTAATTTTTTTACTCTTTTTTCTGTATGGAAGATTTTTTAGAATAAATTCAATATTCGGCTGGATAACCAGTGGTATGTTTTTATTGTTTATCGACTATGTCTGGTTCATTAATTATGGTACTCATGGGCCAAATTTGCCATTTTTCATAATCTTATATGCATTCCTGATTCTGATTTTCGATAAAAAGTACTTTGTGTTTATTTCGATAGTCTTAGTCCTAAACCTTATTGTTCTTTATTTAATTGAATCGAATTATTCAGATGAAATAGGGAATTATATGAATAATACGATTCGATTGAATGATGTATACAGCAGCATGTTTTTTAGTCTGGTCGCAATTTATGCTTTTATGGCTTCTATCAAAAGCAACTATGTTCGTGAATTTGAACGGGCTAAAAATTCGGATCAATTAAAATCTGCTTTTCTGGCTAATATGTCTCACGAAATCCGGACCCCTTTAAATGCGATTGTAGGATTTTCTTCATTAATGGCTGATCCGGATATTTCAGATGAAGATAAAATAAGCTTTGAAGAGCAGGTTTCACGAAACAGTGATTATTTACTAAGCTTGATTGATGATATTATTGATGTCTCAAAAATTGAATCGAATCAGCTTACAATTAATATCAGGGAAGTTGATATTGTACCTTTAATATTGCAAATTACAGAAACATTTCAACTTGGAGTTCAATCGAAGGAAAATGTAAAAATTATTGCCAGGCTTGATTCTTCAGAACTAAAAATAAACGTAGATAAAATCAGATTAGAGCAAATATTTCGAAATCTGGTGGCTAATGCATTGAAATTCACAGATGAAGGTACGATAGAAATTAGTTGTGTGCAAGGGAAGGAGTTCTATACTTTTTCAGTAAAAGATACAGGAATAGGAATTCATGTTGATGATCATCTCGTTATTTTTGATCGTTTCATGAAGATTGATAACAATAAACAGCATCTTCACCGTGGTACTGGTATTGGATTATTTCTCACAAAACAACTTGTCGAAATATTTGGTGGAAAAATCTGGGTGGAATCTGAAGTTGGTAAAGGTTCAATTTTTTATTTCACGATTCCGGTATAAAAATTAACGAATCTGAAGAATTTCCTTTTTCCCGGAGTTTCGTTTGATGAAATGGATGGAGATCTCGTTAAACATATTGGCCTGATCGAGATTACAGCAATGACCACTGTTTTTAATGATTTCGAGACGTGCATTCAATTGCCTTTTCACCAAATCGGTCACCATCGGCAGAAACATATGGTCGCCGTCACCCATCAGATATAGCACTGGAGCTGATGGTTCCTTCTTCAAAAAATAGTTAAGGTTCGATTTGATTTCGCGGGTCATTTTCATCCATTTGCCAAATTCTTTTTCACCCAGTTTAATTGCTTCCTGAATGAATACATTCCGGGATTCGCGATGGCTGCGATAGGGCATCAGGATAAGTGCATTGATTTTATACAGCCACATGTAAGGCAAAACCGAGTTCAGGATTTTAGCCATGCCTATCAGAGCTTTTAACGTTTTATTGAACTGGATTATTGCACCTCCCAGAATTATGGATTCGGCACGATCGGGAGCAAGTTTGTCAATTTCCCGGATGACCACACAACCTAGCGAAATGCCGACCAGATGAGCTTTTTGTATTTCGTAGTAATCCATCAGGCGGATTACATCCATTGCTACTTCTTCAAATGAATATCCGGAATCTTTTTCCTGATCAATTGGTTTTGATTTGCCGTGCCCACGCAGATCAACCAGAAGTACATTAAAATGTTTCTTGAAATCTTTCAGCTGACGAAACCAAACCACATTGCTCCCTCCGGCTCCATGCACGAAGACGACCCACGTTTTTGATTTCGGATGTATGAATTTGCGATGATAAATCATAGTATTCTATGAATAGAGAATGAAATTGGCTCGGCAAATATCCTTAAAAAAAAGACACCATACTTCTGTAAGGTGTCTTTTTTTAAGTTGTAAATCTAATTAGCCTCCGAAGTCATCGAAAGCGATGTTCTCATCCGGTACTCCAAGCTCATAAAGCATTTTATTAAGAGCGCTGTTCATCATTGGCGGACCACATAGGTAATAGTCAATTTCTTCCGGTTCTTCGTGTTTGTTCAGGTACTGATCGTAAATTACCTGATGGATAAAACCTTTAAATCCAGTCCAGTTGTCTTCCGGCTGAGGCTCCGATAAAGCCAAATGGAATGTGAAGTTCGGGAAATTCTTCTGAATGTCCATAAATTGTTCGTAGTAGAAGACTTCTTTTAATGATCGGGCTCCGTACCAGAAAGTAACTTTCTTTTTGGATTCTTTTAAGGTATGAAACAAATGAAACAGATGTGAACGCATTGGAGCCATACCAGCACCACCACCAATAAACATCATTTCGTTATCGTTATTCTTCAGGAAAAATTCGCCGTAAGGTCCTGAAACCATTACTTTATCTCCTGGTTTCCGTGAGAAAATAAAGGAAGAGCATATTCCCGGATTTATTTTCTGGAAACCACCATTTACGCGGTCAAAGGGTGGTGTTGCAATACGGATATTCAACATGACAATGTTTCCTTCGGCAGGGTGGTTGGCCATTGAATAGGCACGGAAAGTAGGTTCCGGATTTTTCATCTGAAGGCTAAACATCCCAAATTTCTCCCAATCCTGAAGAAATTTATCTCCAATAATCATGTCTTTAAAATCGACATCAATCGTTGGAACATCAATCTGAATATACCCGCCGGATTTGAAATCAATGGTCTCGCCTTCCGGAAGTTTGACTACAAATTCTTTGATGAAGGTTGCCACATTGTTGTTCGAAACAACTTCGCATTCCCATTTCTTTACACCTAATATTTCAGGATGAATGTGTAGTTTAATATCTTCCTTAACTTTTACCTGACAAGCAAGTCTCCAGTTATCCTGTTGTTCTTTACGGGTAAAGAATCCTGTTTCAGTAGGCAGAATTGATCCTGCACCTGATTCAATCTGGCACCGGCACATACCGCAGGTTCCGCCACCGCCACAAGCAGAAGGAAGAAGGACTTTATTATTGCCGAGCGTCGACAGTAAAGTATTTCCTGGTCCGGTTTCAATCACTTTAAATCCGTCATTAATATCAAGATTGACATTCCCTTTTGGGGTAAGTTTGGTTTTAACGAACAAAAGCATTCCAACCATAATGATTATTGCCAAAAGGAAAATGACTATACTGGCAAGGACAACTGTCGTTTGAGAAGCTAAAAATATCATTGTTTCGATTGTTTTTAATTCAGATTAAAGTTTTATCCCCATAAAACCCATGAAAGCCATGCCCATCAAACCTGTAATGATAAACGTGATGCCCAATCCTTTTAATGGTGCAGGTACCTGAGAATATTGTATTTTTTCGCGGATCGCAGCAATAGCCACAATGGCTAAAAACCAGCCAACTCCTGAGCCAATTCCATAAACGGAAGCTTCGCCGATGTTATTGAAAGCCTTTTGCTGCATGAATAATGAACCTCCCAAAATGGCGCAATTCACAGCGATTAGTGGGAGAAAGATACCGAGTTGATTGTACAGGACAGGTGCGAATTTCTCAACAACCATTTCAACAAGCTGTACCATGGAGGCAATAACGGCAATAAACATGATGAAGCTTAAAAAGCTAAGATCTACTGCTTCGAATCCGGCTCCCAGCCATTTCAATGCTCCTTCTTTCAATAAGTAGTTTTCAATCAGGTAATTCACCGGAAGAGTGATCCCTAATACGAAAATGACAGCCAGACCTAATCCTGTTGCTGTTTTTACCGATTTCGAAACAGCCAGAAAAGAACACATGCCCAGAAAATAGGCAAATACCATGTTCTCAATAAATACTGACTTAACGAACAGATTTAATAAATGCTCCATATCGTTTATTTTTTTTTAGTTCAGTTATTTTTCCTGAAGTTTAGTGTCTCTGCTTCGTTGAACCCAGATGATTACACCAACGGTAATCAATGCCATTGGAGGAAGTATCATCATGCCATTGTTGGAGTAAAAACCTCCGTTTGCCAGATACCAGCTTTCAGGAACAACGCGGAATCCCCAAAGTGAGCCTGATCCCAGAAGTTCCCGAAAAAATCCAACGATAAGTAAGATTAAGCCGTAACCTGCACCGTTACCAATACCATCGAGAAATGACGGCCATGGTTTATTTACCAGAGCAAATGCTTCAAGGCGTCCCATGAGGATACAGTTGGTGATAATCAATCCAACGAATACTGATAGCTGTTTGCTGACATCGTAAACAAAGGCTTTTAATAATTGGTCAACTATAATTACCAATGCGGCAATTACAACCAACTGTACAATGATACGGATGCGGTTGGGTATGGTATTCCGGAGCAGTGAAATAATGACATTCGCAAATGCAACCACAACAGTTACAGACAATGCCATTACAAAAGCCGGTTTTAGTTGGGCTGTAACTGCAAGCGCCGAGCATATCCCAAGTACTTGTACGGTAATAGGGTTGTTGGTGCCAAGCGGACCTGACAGCAGTTGGATGTTTTTCTTTGAAAATAATGAGCTCATCTTCTATTGTTTTTTCTTGTTGAAAAATGCTTTATATGAAGTAAAGTCGGTCAGTAACATGGCTTGAAGGCCCTTACTGGTAATTGTACCTCCGGAGATTGCATCGACTTTGTGTTCTGCTGGTGCCGTTTCGCTCGATTTTGCGACTGTTATGGATACCAGGGTGCCATCTGTATTGAAAATGGTTTTACCTACAAATTGCTTCTGAAAAGCTTTAGTGGCTATTTCAGCACCCAATCCCGGTGTTTCGCCCTGATGTGCAAAGACAGCACCATAAATGGTATTCATATCATCGTTTAACGACATATATCCCCAGATTGGTCCCCATAATCCCGTTCCATAAACAGGCAAAATGTATTTAAGTCCTTCTTCAGTATTGCACTCATAAACAGGAAGTTTCTGATCGGCTTCTGGTTTTGCTCTTTCAGCTTTCAGGCTGATATCAAATGCCTGACCTTCTATTTGATCACCAGCTGCATTAACCAGGTATGATTTTACAATCTTTTCGGCATAAATTGATTCAGCATTGGCGAATGTACTCTCAATTCCTACTGACGAAAGAATGTTTTGTTTCTTTTCGATGTCAATGTTTTTCTGCTGAAATGGTTTCAACTTGATTGCGGCAATTGAAAGAATTGCGGCAACAAGAACAACCATCACTGAAGCATATATGAATGTATATCTATTCCCGTTCGTATCCATTATTCTGAATTTTATCGTTTAGACGTTTACTTTGACTCGTTTCAACCTCTTTTTGATGCTTCCTTCCACTACGTAATGGTCGATAAGCGGGGCAAATGTGTTCATTAACAGGATGGCCAGCATCATTCCTTCCGGATAAGCCGGATTAACAACCCGGATTAAAATTGCCAGTATACCAATCAGGAAACCATAAATCCATTTTCCTCTTTCCGTTTGAGATCCTGATACCGGATCGGTGGCCATAAATACTGCACCAAAGGCAAAACCACCGATAATGAAATGTTGCCAGAATGGAATTCCCATGAATGCGTTATTGCCGGCAAATGTGTTCAGTAAAAAACCCATCGCAGCTCCTCCGGCAAAAGTGGCAAAAATTATTTTCCAACTTCCGATACCGGTAATGATCAGGATTGCAGCACCAATTAATATGGCAAGAGTTGAAGTTTCACCAATTGATCCTGGTATTAATCCAATGAATGAGTTCCAGATATCGATATTTGGATGACCGGCTGCTGCCTGAGCCATAGAAGTTGCACCAGAGAAACCGTCAATTGCCTTCTCTCCGCCAAGACTGACCCAAACCGAATCGCCTGACATTTGACTCGGATAGGCAAAGAATAAGAATGCCCTCGCTACCAATGCCGGATTCCAGATGTTCATCCCGGTTCCGCCAAAGACTTCTTTCACAAACACAACAGAGAAAGCTGTTGCGATAGCAATCATCCAAAGCGGTGTGTTTACGGGCATAATCAAAGGAATCAGGAATCCTGTAACCAGAAATCCTTCCTGAATTTCATGCCCTCGAATCTGGGCAAATATAAACTCGATTCCCAGTCCAACAATATAGGAAACCATGATGATGGGAACTACACGCAAAAATCCGTAAAAGAATATTTGCCAGAAACTGACAGCGTCTAAGCCTCCAACAGCGACGAAATGTTGAAACCCGGTATTGTACATTCCCATTAAAAGCGCAGGCACCAAAGCTAAAACGACCAATCCCATGGTGCGTTTCAGATCGATGTAGTCGTGAATGTGCGATCCGCTTTTTGACGTGTCTTTCTGAACGAAAAACAAGCTAAACATACCGTCGTGAACCGAATGGAGCCATTGATATTTTGCTCCTTTCTGAACGTAAGGCTTTGTGTTTTCGAATATTTTCTGTATAAACTTCATGTGTAAATCATTTATTTTTTAAAGCCACATGTCATTCGCATGAAGATAATTATTCTCCGGATTGGTGATTTTCCCATCATGCTCATTTCATACTTTGAGAACTTTTCAACTATTCTGTTATCCCAATTCTTTCATCATCAGATCTAATCCCTGGCGAACAATATCCTGAACTTTTATTTTGGAAGTACAGGCATATTCGCATAATGCAAGGTCTTCTTCAATGATCTCGTAAATCCCGAGTTCCTCCATCTTGTCAATGTCGCCAGCTAAAATGGCTTTCAACAAATAAACAGGCAGAATATTCATTGGAACGAATTTTTCGTATTCTCCTGAAAGTACAAAGGCTCTTTCTCCTCCATGTATATTGGCATTCAGGATATAATCTTTTTTCGGGAATAATTTGCCGAAAAAGGTTTTGCTTGCCGAAAATTTATTGAAGCCAGGATTTGCCCAACCCATGAATTCGTATTCGTCACCTTCAGGAATAATGGTAATTTGAGAATCAAAAAAGCCAAGGTAATTATCGGGGCTAACTTTAGTTCCGGTGAGTACATTCCCTGATATGATTCGTTCGTTGCCTGCTTCTTTTGAAGTGCCTTTTATAATTCGTTCGAGGTTAGCTCCAAGAATAGTTTTGAAATATTGGGGCGATTTAACTTCGGAACCGGTTAATGCAATGATTTTTGAAAAATCGAGTTTGCCTGTTTCGAATAACTTCCCAATGTATATTAACCCTTGCGGGGTAATAGTCCAAACAATTTCGCCTTTATTAATCGGACTAATGTGATGAATCTGTATTCCAACATTGCCTGTTGGGTGGGCTCCTGTGAACTGGGTTATTTCCACATTTTTCAAACCCGAAAAAACTCCTTTTTCCTGTGCCGGCCTGATTCCCAAATGAATTTTGCCCTTGGTTAATTTTGCCAATACATTCACTCCGGTTTGAAGTGCAGAAGCTTGTCCTTTAAAAAGGAATTCGTAATCAGGTGCCAGCGGGGCAGAGTCAAATCCTGAAATGAAAATGTGCTTTGGCGTTTGCGAAGGCTTGGCTAAAGTTCCATAGGGACGTTGTTTGAGAAACGACCATAATCCACTTTTTAAAAGTTGCGCCTTAATTTCTTCTTCTGAAAGGTTTTTCGGATCGGCTTTGGTAAATGAGACTGATTCATTTTTTCCATCAGCTTTAATTATAATCTCAAGGACTTTTCTGCGCTCTCCTCTGTTAATTTCCAGTACCTGGCCACTTGTTGGGGCAGTAAAGAAAACTTCAGGATTGTACTTGTCGAAAAAAATGGGTTCTCCGGCTTTAATATTCTGTCCTGCCTTTACAAGCAGTTTTGGAACCAGGCCTGGAAAATCAGTCGGCTTAAGGGCAACTTTGTCGGTTTCGACTGATGTCCCCAGATTTTTTTCGGCATCCCCTTTTAAACGGATATTAAATCCACGTTTTAAATTGATAACCTTTGACATTAGTATTCCCTCGTATGGTTTGTAAATAGGATGCCAAAAGTAGAAAATTTAAAATCTTTTCACAATCTTTGTTATACAAACTTATAGGAATTGAAATAATTACATCACTGATCGCGTTATCCGAAATGATACCGATTATATTTATTAGATTATACTCATTTTTTTAGTTTGTTTTGATTAAAATTCGATTAAAATGTACAGAGAAACTTCGCTTTTTTTCATTTTACTAAACATTATTTTAACGTTAAATTCTAGGGCTTCAGAAAATGCTGATCCGTTTTATTATGAGAATACCGTTTACCGCGAAGAGATTAAATCGGTTCAGTTATATCGGGAAGGAAATGAGCTTTCAAATCCGGTTATTGAACTCGGAAGTGATGCTAAGCTGGTACTTAAATTTGATGAACTTGCTGAAGATGCTAAAAACTATTTTTATACGATCATTCACTGTGATGCGAGCTGGAACGAATCCTATATTCAACAGAGCGAATACCTGAACGGATTTGCGGATAATCCGCTGACCGATTTCGCGATGAGTTTCAATACAACCGTGAAATTTGTGAATTATCAGTTGCTGATTCCAAATGACGAATGTACTCCGAGGTATTCAGGAAATTATGTTCTGGTGATATTTGAGGATAATAATCGTGAAAATCTAGTATTAATCCAGCGGTTTTATATCGTTGAGCCATTGGTGCGAATTGAAGGATTGGTTAAAAAGGCCACATTTGATCCGTTTAATGGCGAAAATCAGGAAGTTGATTTTAAAATAGTTAACGACCAGCTCAATCTTCTGAATCCACGTAAAGATATTAAAGTTGTGCTTATGCAGAACAGGAGATCGGACAATGCTATTGTGGATCTGAAGCCTAATTTTATACGTGATAATGTTCTGGATTATGATTATAGTAAAGAAAATGTTTTCCCAGGTGGAAATGAATTTCGGTATTTTGATATCCGAACTAAACGGTACAATGGTGAAAATGTTGACAATATAAAGTTCATCAGGCCTTATTACCACGTTACTTTACGGCCTGATGCTGTCAGAGGTAATAAGAAATACAGTGGATACAAAGAGATGAATGGCAATTTTGTGATTGAAAGTCAGGATAGGGTTACTGATTTTGATACTGAATGTGATTATATGTTTGTGCATTTTTATTTGCCGATGGAGAGTCGCTTAGTTGGTGGATCTGTCAACGTTTTTGGTGCGCTGACCGGTTGGAATGCCAATAAAACCAACGAAATGAAATGGAATTTTGGATTGGCCGGATACGAATTAACACTTCTTCTTAAACAAGGTTATTACAATTATCAATATGTTTATGTTCCTGAAGGTTCCAGAAAGGTTGACTCTGTTAATCTGGAAGGATCTTTTTTTATTACTGAAAATGAATATCAGATATTTGCTTATTACCGCGATCAGGCCGGTCGTTATGATCGTTTGGTTGGATTCGTTACTCTTAATTCGGCAGTAAACTAGCGTACTACTTTAAGTGGGCTTTCCTCTTTAATGTAAGGTATCGTAAACGAGAATGTTGAACCCCTGTCGATTTTTGAATCGACCTGCAGCTTTCCTCCAAGTAATCGTACGTAGTGTTGGGCAATCGACAAGCCAAGACCGGTTCCATTGTATTCGCGTACAGTGCGGTTGTCGAGCTGATGGAAACGTTCAAAAATCTGTTTCTGATTTCTTTCTTCTATTCCAATACCGGTATCCCGTACGAAAAACTCCAGCTGATCTGTTTTGAGAATTTTGTATCCAAATTCAACTTCGCCCCGGTTCGTGAATTTGATTCCGTTATCGATAAGTTTCTCTAATATATCCTGAAGCAGAACCGGATCGGTTGTCACCACGAATTTCGGATTTGCATTTTCACAATTCACAATTAATTTGATGTTTTTCCGGTCTTCAAGTTCATACCCGAATTCTTTATAGAGTCTCACCATCATGTTGTTTACTTTGCATGATGATTTTTTCACTATGAGGGTATTACTTTCAATTTTAGAAAGGCTGATCATGTCATTGATCAGTGTTAGCAATAACTTACCGTTTGTAATGATGATGTCAACGAATTTATTCTTTTCGTCATCATCAAATTCCGAAGATCCGATCATTTTGGAGAATCCTATGATGGCATTCATCGGTGTGCGTATTTCGTGAGAAATATTGGCCAGAAATGCCGTTTTTAACCGGTCAGATTCTTCTGCTTTAATTTTTGCTTCCTCTATCCTGATTTCAGCAATTTTTCGTTTGGTGATATCGCGGGCCAGTGAAACGACAGAATAGTCATTCAATCTGGCAATACGCATTTCAAACATGGCTGACGAATTTTCCACCTCAAGGGCATATTCTATTGTTTCGATGGAGTCAAACTCAATGCAATTTTGAATACACTGGAAAATTTTGCTTGACATCTTTTCTGAAAAGCCAACTTCGAAAATTGAATTGCCAATAATGTCTTCCGGTTTAATTTGAAGAGCTTCCGATACTTTGAATACAAAATCAACGTAAATTCCATCTTTGTCGATGATGAAAAACAGATCAGGAATTGCTTCCAGGAGTACCTTGTATCGATGTTTGTTTTCCTCCAGTTCAATGATCTCCTGCTCTTTGGCTGTGACGTCAATAAACAGACTGACAATCTGGTTGTTGGTTAGTCTAAACGTGTCAACGTCAAAGAATCTGTCAAGCCGTTCAAGATAAAAGGAAAAATGATTCTTTTTTGATCTGAGGTATTGTCCGTTCCAGTCGAAGGACTCTCTGAATACTTTGGGGAATACATCATCAGCCTTCTGGTCTTTTAATTCGCGTGAGGTTATTTTGAAAAGCCGCTCAAATGCCAGATTTGTTTTGCGAACTACCAAATGAGAAGGAATACCAAATTCATCATTTTCAATTTCGAGTAACATCATTCCCTGAGGGAGAGTGCGGATCGTTTGGTTGATCAGTCTTTCAGTATTTTCCTTTAGTTCGCTTAAGTTGCTGATTGTATTTTGAAAATTCCAGGCTATCAGGAGTGAAACGAGAAAAAAGATCGAAAGAATCAAAAACGGGTTTATAAAAATTGTTCCGGCATCCCATCTGAAATGGAACAACAAATCGGTAAGACCTGCCAGATAAACATGAAATATTAAGGTTATCAATGATATGCCAAAAAATAGGAACAGGTCTTTTTTATTATTACTGAAAAGTAGAAAAAACAGGAAGAATGGAATTAATGACCATAAGGTATTGGGAATGGATTGATAATTCGGAAATAGTGCAATTGAATTGGAAATAAAGAAAAAATAGGGGATAAACGGGACCATAAAAAAGACATGAACAGCCCAACTGACGCGAATATTATACAGTCCATACAATGCAACTCCAAAAATGATGAGTATCGCAACATCTCCGGGTAAGCATTCATTCGTCGAAAAACCGAGAAGATCAATCGTAAACAATGCCAGTCCGATCAATAATCCAAGGGTGATAAACACATGAAGACCAATAATTTTCATGATGTTATGTGTGGCGTCAATGCGATAACGTCTGAGAATTGATTTTTTTATTGATTTAAGCATGAACTGGCGTCAACATTCATTTTTTTACGAGGGAATAAATATAGTAAAATTTGGTTTCCATTCATGTTTGGGTCATTATATGTGGAAAATTGAAAGGTGATTTTTGTTAGGATTTAAACTGTTAGGAAACTATATTTTTGAAAATACAAATACTAAGTAAATCAAAATAAAACATAAAGCAATGTCAAAAGGTTTTTTTAATATTCCGGATGTAAAAAATGAACCCATAAAAAGTTATGCACCTGGGTCAATCGAAAGAGCAGAGTTAAAGAAAATGCTTCATGAATTGAGATCAGTTGAGCTTGAACTTCCAATGATTATTGGCGGTAATGAAGTTACGACTGACCGCAGGGTGCGAATTTTCCCTCCTCACGATATTAAACATACACTGGGGTATTATTACCAGGGTGATGCTTCGCATGTACAAATGGCTATTGATGCCGCAATGATTGCCCGTGAAAAATGGAACGCTATGGCATGGCATCACCGTGCCGCCATTTTCCTGAAAGCTGCTGATTTGCTTGCTGGTCCATATCGGGCCAAAATGAATGCAGCAACCATGCTCGGACAATCGAAAAATGCATTTCAGGCCGAAATTGATGCGGCATGTGAAATGGCCGATTTCTTCAGATTTGGAGTACGTTGCATGACTGAGATATACAAGATGCAGCCCGAATCAGCTCCGGGAATTTGGAATTACAATGAATTCAGGGCACTCGAAGGATTTGTTTTTGCGCTGACACCTTTTAACTTTACTTCAATCGCCGGAAACCTTCCTGCTGCCCCTGCAATGATGGGAAATGTGGTCGTTTGGAAACCTTCGAAAACAGCCGTTTATTCTGCCGCTGTCATCATGGAGGTTTTTCAGGAAGCCGGATTGCCTGACGGAGTGATTAACCTGGTTTATGTAGGTGGTCCAACTGCCGCTGATGTGGTGCTTCAATCGCCTGATTTTAGTGGAATCCATTTTACCGGATCGACCTCGGTATTTCAAAGCATCTGGAAAACGATTGGAGAAAATATTTACAAATACAAATCCTATCCACGGATTGTTGGCGAAACCGGTGGAAAGGACTTTATTTTTGCCGATCCGACAACTGATCCACAGGTATTGGCTGTGGCGATGGTACGTGGTTCTTTTGAATACCAGGGACAAAAATGTTCTGCAGCTTCACGTGCGTATGTTCCTCAGAGTTTATGGGCTGAAGTTTGCGAACGTTTGGGCAGAGAGCTTGCAACAGTGAAAATGGGGCCACCTGAAGATTTTACCAATTTCGTAAATGCTGTGATTGACGAAGCTTCGTTCGATAAATTATCAGCTTATATTGAAGCTGCAAGAAAAGATGCCGATGCTGAAGTTTTATTTGGCGGAAATTGCGATAAAACAGTAGGTTATTTTATTGAACCAACTGTCATCCTTGCTAAAAAACCGGATTATACAACAATGGTTGAAGAGTTGTTCGGACCTGTCCTCTCCATTTATGTCTATGCTGATGAAGAGTTGGATCAGACGCTCGACATACTGGACAAAACCTCTGCATACGCCTTAACCGGTGCTGTTTTCTCTCAGAATAGGTACAACATTGAGCGCATTACCAAACGTCTCGAAAATGCTGCAGGTAACTTTTACATCAACGATAAGCCAACCGGAGCAACTGTTGGTCAGCAGCCATTTGGAGGAGCACGAGGTTCAGGCACGAACGATAAAGCCGGATCGGTTTTCAATTTTCTGCGCTGGACTTCCATCCGGACGATTAAAGAGACTTTTGTTTCACCAAAGAGCTATTTGTATCCTAATTTTTTCCCGGATAACGAATAGACAAAGGTTGTTAGATAAAAAAAGGAGACGAATTTTTTCATCTCCTTTTTTTATGTGCCGGAAAACCCTATTTTTGTTCAAAATCAAAGTCATGGAAGCCAAAGAATTAATTGTCAAAATACTAAAATCAATCACGAATAAATATTTGATTGCATTTGCAGCATTTGTTGTTTGGATCATGTTTTTTGATGATAATAATCTGATGCAACATCAGAAAAACATACAGGAATTGGCTCTCCTTGAGGAACAGGTGGATTTTTATAAAAATAAAATTGAGGCCGACAAACGTAAATTATACGAATTACAAACCAATGACGTAAACCTTGAAAAGTTTGCTCGCGAGCAGTTTTTCATGAAAAGGGCTGACGAAGATATTTACGTTATGGTTGAAGAAAAGTAGAAAATAAGAGCTGTTTGTCTTTATTTTGCTGTTTGCTTATCTCCTTTTAAAACTGGTTCACTGCAATTATTTTTATTCCCGGGGTATTTATCTTGCTTATATTTAGATGATTGCTTAATTTTATCTGAAAATGAAAATTTTATTTGATAAAGTTAGGAGATTTATTTATATTTCTTCATTGAAGTTTGACAGATGAAATTAGACTCTAACATATTCCGGATTGAAACCAATCATGTTGCTCCTAAACAGGGGAACATACTGATTGCTGAGCCTTTTTTAGCCGGAAGTTATTTTAACAGGTCAATCATTATTCTTGCCACCTATAGCGATAAAGGTGCTGTAGGTTTTATCCTGAATAAAAAAGTTGATTATCCGGTCGAAAATCTTTTTATTGATTTTCCGGACTTTGATGCTGAGATTCACATTGGGGGACCAGTTGGAACAGATTCCATCTATTTTATTCATACCCTTGGGAATGACGTGATTCCGGGAAGTGTTCACATCAAAGAAAATCTATTTTGGGGTGGCGATTTTGACGCACTGAAGAGGCAGATAAAATTGGGACTGGTTAGCCCAGAGCAAGTTCGTTTTTTTCTGGGTTATTCTGGCTGGGAGGCCGGACAACTCGAAGAAGAGATTAAAGAAAATTCGTGGCTTGTGGCAGATGCCATTTCACAAACGGATCTGATGAACATCGATGAAAATGTGATGTGGGTTGAATCTGTAAGGGCGATGGGCGGGAAATACCTCATGTGGGAAAATTTCCCTGAAAATCCCTCGCTCAATTAAATCCCTTGATTGAATAATTCACTGATTTCCCGGATGGTATGATTTAAAAACCGTTTGCCTTCAAAACCAACAATCCATCGTATTCCCTCAATCGAATTGACGATCAATGCTTCATCAGCTTCCCGGATGTCTTCGCTTGTGATTCCTTCGTTTTCAGTGTATTCCAGATTTAATTGTGCAAAAATATCAAGCATTAACGGCCGGGTAATATCGATATAGGCACCTTGTTCGCTACTTGCTCCTCTGATCTTTTTCCCTTCTATCAGGTAAATGTTGGATTCCGGAGTTTCAATGATCTGATCCAGTGAGTTTACTATCAAAAACTCATCTGCCAAGGTGTTCGCAATGTGCTTTTGGGCAATGTTCCAGTAAATCGCCGAACCAATCGATAAATTTGAAAGTGAAGATACCGGTTTTTGAATTTTATTGAACAGTTCAACATATAAACCTTTTCCATTCAACTCGTAACCAATAGGATTGCATTTTTCAGACTGAATGGTGTAACTAATTTTCTGTTCAGTGAACCTTAGGGTGAAAGTAAGTGCTGCGCCTAAAAAATGTTTGTTTTTGGTAAGTGTACGTTCAAGTTGTCGTTTCAGACCCGCCCCATCGTTGTCGGTGAATTCGGGATAGGACAGATTGAAAATAAGCAGTTTGAGTTTCATCATTTCCAAATTTTCCTTGAAAAATGGAAAGGCTGTGCGGATTGCACGGATTTTTTCCGAAAAAAGAAAAGCCTCCGACTCTGGAAGTGAAATACGATATTCTGCTGTGGGTACGAATGATCCGTTGATTAGTATGTATTTACCCATGCTCATTTTATCAGGAATGAAAGGATGTCTATTTTGGTTCGAATTGATTCTTATTCCCGGGATACCTGCTTTTTGTGCGGCTTCCATGTAGATTTTCGAATACCCCATCAATAAACATTAATTGATCATGTTTCCAGATGTAATCATGTTTGCTGTTGTTGAGGAGAACTCCATCGCGATCCCGAAAGATTGCCTTTTTGTTCATAGTATCCTGAACAGTTTATCCAGAAAGGTTTCGAATAAAGACGGGTTGAGCAGAATTGGAAAAATGAAACCAAACAATGCTCCTAAAAAGTGAGCATCATGAGCCACATTGTCTTTCTGTTTCACGCTCATCTGGTAGGAATAAACCAGGTATAGTGCAGCAAATACGACTCCCGGAATGGGTAAAATTCCGAAGAAATAAATCATGTTCCAGGGATCGAAGAAAATAGCTGCAAAAAGTATGGCAGATACTGCACCAGACGCTCCGACCGAATTGTAGAAATAATTATTGCGGTGCTTGATCAAAGCATAAATATTTGAAACCAAAATTCCACCAAAATAGAGAAGCAAATAATACTGAATGTATAAATTTCCAAAATTATATTCGAAATACACTTCAATGGCTCGCCCAAATGAAAAGAGAACAATCATATTCACAAACAGATGCTCCCAGTTGGCATGAATAAAAGCATGAGTAATCAACCGGTGGTATTCCTTCTTGTGGTAAATTTTACTGGCATTGAACTGCAGCTGATCCATTAATTTAGGCGATTTAAACGCGGCAAAGGAAACAGCAACAGTGATGGCAATCAGAATAATAGTCATGAGTAAATAGTTTAATGTAAAATCCGGTATATCATTTCCCGTTGAAGATCAGCAGGTGAGGTCGAAACATTGCCCCAGCCTTTAGATTTCATGTCGTATTCACGGAGAATACTTATGATTTCGACCAGTTTTTTAATGTTGTAATTTCTTGCAGCTGCAACGTATGTTTTAACAAAAAACGGATGTACCTGTAATGTAGAAGCTACGTTGTTCTGGGATTTATCTTCCAAAAAATGATAGTTGAGAATTTTCGAAAAATATGAAAACAGTGATGAAATAACGACCGGTACAGGATTGGAGGACTGATTGGCACCAAAAAAAAGAATAATCCGGTTCGCTTTCAATAAGTTGCGCTCGCCCAAAGCATTCTGAAGTTCAAAAACATTAAACTCTTTGCTGATTCCAATGTTTTTTTCGATGTGTTCAGGAGTGATCAGTGTGCCTTTGGGCAACGAAATAATCAATTTATCTAACTCATTGGCCACTTTACTCAAATCGGCTCCCAAATATTCTGAAAGCATTGCCGCAGCCTGAGGTGCAATGGTATATTGCTGATTTTTCAGATAAGAAGTGATCCATGTCGGCAGTTGATTGTCGTAAATTTTCTTCGCATCGAATAGTATTCCTTTCTGATCAACCAGTTTGGGGAACGTTTTTCGTTTGTCGAGCGTTTTATATTTGTAATTGATCACTAAAATGGTCGATTTTAGCGGATTCTTCACATAGGATTCCAACTCCTCGATCTTTCGGATATTTTGAGCTTCGCGAACAATAATCACCTGATAGTTCGACATCATCGGAAACCTTCTGGCATTGGCAATAATGGTGTGCGGTTCGGTATCTTTCCCGTACAGAATCGTTTGATTAAAACCTTTTTCGGCTTCGGTTAAAACATTTTCAGAAATAAATGTGCTGATTTTATCAATGAAATAGGTTTCATCTCCCATTAAAAAATAAATGGGGTGATATATTTTTTTTTGCAGATTGCTGATAATTTCCTCAAAAGTCATTCGGTCAAAGGGTATTAAAATTTCAGGTGTTTAACTGATTCTCCGTTATTTTTTATTTCAAGCAAAGCGTCAATTCCGATGTCCAGATGTTCCTGCGCAAAGTTGTTCGATACAATCTGGTCGCTTGCTTCAGTTTTTACACCAGTCGAAATCATAGGCTGGTCAGATACGAGCAGCAATGCTCCCGATGGAATCTGGTTACAGAACCCAACCGTAAAGATGGTTGCTGTTTCCATATCAATTGCCATTGCCCTCGATTTTTCAAGGTATTTTTTGAAGCGTTCGTCGTATTCCCAAACGCGTTTGTTGGTCGTATAAACTACTCCTGTGTAATAATCGCGTTTCCGGTTGCGGATAGCTGTAGAAACCGCCCGTTGAAGATTAAATGCAGGAAGCGCTGGTATTTCGGGTGGCAGGTAATCATTTGAGGTTCCTTCGCTGCGAATGGCAGCTATCGGAAGAATGAAATCTCCGAGTTTGTTCTTAGCTTTTAATCCGCCGCATTTGCCCAGAAAAAGAACAGCTTTTGGATGAACCGCACTCAATAAATCCATCATGGTTGCGGCATTCGGGCTTCCCATGCCAAAATTGATGATCGTAATTCCCTCTGCGCTGGCATTGGGCATATTTTTATTTTCTCCAACAATCGGGACACCAAATTTTTTCGCGAACATATCTACATACAAATGGAAATTCGTCAGCAAAATCAGGTCATCAAACTCTTTCAATGGTCTTCCGGTGTATCTTGGAAGCCAGTTATCTACAATTTCTTCTTTCGTCTTCATAAAAGTGCCTAAAGTATGTTAAAGTGAACTGAAATGACTAGAGTTGATGGCCGGAATTACTTTAGGCACTTCGAACTCGGGTTCACTCCGAACTTTTTTATTGTTACATTTATACTCAGAATTAACACAAAAATACAAACTTTGTTGGCTTCATCATGCAAAAATTGAATTTGCCCGAATATTCTTTCAGAATAAAAACGACGGATGGTAAAACCTATATTTTCGATTCGCTCCGGAAAAAATACGTTCGGCTTACTCCGGAAGAGTGGGTCCGTCAGAATTTTGTCCAGTTTCTGATTTCAGAAAAAAAATATTCTTCGTCATTAATTGCGGTTGAAGCTGGTGTCAAAGTGAACAATAATCCACAACGTGCTGATCTGGTTGTTTTCGATCGTTTTGGCAATCCTGCATTGGTAGCTGAGTTTAAAGCTCCGGAAGTGAAAATCAGTCAGCAGGCTTTCGATCAGATTGTTCGGTACAACATGCAGCTGAAAGTCAATTTGCTGATTGTTAGTAATGGCCTGGAACATTATTGCTGCCGGATCAATTACGCTGAAAATACGTATGCCTTTCTGCCGGATATTCCGGACTTTTCGGAAGTGCTGACTTAATTATACATTTTCCTGATCTCATCAATGAAGCCCTCTCCATCTTTGAAATAAAGTTTGGATATCAATAAAATTTCGACATTTCGATTAATGTTTTTGTTTTTAGTATACAGATTTTCTTTGCATTTATTTCGAGAATTCCCTCTTTTTTAAATTCCTGAAGCAGTCGTACCAATGTTTCTGTAGCTGTTCCAACCATATTGGCCATATCGGCACGCGACAAAACAATCTCGACCAAATCCGATTGGTCTTTTTTTTCGAATTTCTCCGCAAGAATCAGCAATGTCAAAGCCAGGCGTTCGCGAACGGTCATGTGGGCAAAAACCATCACACTGTTTACCATTACACTAAATTCATGGCTTAAGCTGGATAGCAGTCCGAGCATGAGATCGTTCGATTCATTGGTAGCTTTTAGAAATACTTCTTTCGGTATAAATCCCAATCGGGAGGTTTCAATGGCTGCAGCGGAATCCGGATATGGTTCGTTGCATAATAAGGCAGAATATCCAAGCAGTTCACCTGCGGAACAAAGCGATAAGATGTGTTCTTTTCCGGAGTGATCGGTTTTGTATTTTTTCACCAATCCTTCTTTCAGATAAAAAATTCCGGCCGAATATGAACCTTCGAGAAATATCGGTTGCCCTTTTCTGTATGTCTTATCGATCATCTGGCTTTCTAGAAAAAGCCTTAAATCGGGTGGAATGTTTTTGAAGATCGAGTCACTTTTCGAAGTGAATTTCTCGATGGGAAATAGATCGTTTGTCTGCATGGTCAATAATGTATTTGCCAAATATAGTCATTTAGTCACTGTATTGTTTGATTTTTATCAAACTATTCAGTGACCAGATTCAAATGATTATGCCTGTTTATTGAGTTACTTTGCAAACCCAAATAATGTTAATTCAGAATAGGAAAATGATGGAGTCCGAGTTGTTCTTAAATTTATCCTGGATTGTGACAATTGCCGCAATTTTAATACTTCCTTTTGTTTCCTTAAAATTCAAATCAATTGTTGCGGTATCTGCAGTTGTCCTGATTGCGATAGTGACAAGTATCCCATCAATAAGGGCATTGAACGGAAATATTCCCGGATTCCTGCTTCAGGAAAATGGTTATTGGGGAGATATTCCTGTTCGTATTGATCGTTTGTCTGCCTGGTTTATACTTATTATCAATTTCACCTCTGTTACGGGTATTATCTACGGCAGCGGTTATTTAAAGAAATACACCAACACACCTCAGAAACTGACGTTTCACTGGATTCTGTTTATCCTGTTTCAATTATCGATGGTTTGGGTTTGTATGTTGCAACACGGGCTCGCCTTTTTGGTGGCATGGGAAGTGATGTCATTATCTTCGATGCTGCTGGTTATCTTCGATTCTCATAAGCCAAAAACGCTGAAAGCCGGGATCAATTACCTTGTTCAGATGCATCTGAGTGTTACCTTTTTAACCATCGGGTTTATCTGGATTTATTTTTATACCGGGTCATTCAGTTTTGATTCTTTTCATACTTTTTTTGCATCCAATAACAATGTGTGGTTGTTCCTGATTTTCTTTGTCGGATTCGGGATAAAAGCCGGATTTGTTCCTTTACATACCTGGTTGCCTCACGCGCATCCTGCTGCTCCATCGCATATTTCAGGGGTGATGTCGGGAGTGATTGTCAAACTTGGGATTTATGGAATATTCAGGATGATTACTTTTCTGAAAACTGATTTTTTGCTGCTGGGCGAAATCGTGGTTACCATTTCGGTATTAACCGGAGTTTATGGAATTTTAAATGCGGCCATACATCGCGATTTTAAACAGATGCTGGCTTATTGCACCATCGAAAATATTGGAATTATTGGCATCGGCATCGGTTTAGGAATGATGGGGATCGGCAATGGTTCTTCGCTCTTATACTATCTTGGATTTGGAGGAGCGCTGTTGCATGTTTTGAACCATTCGCTGTTTAAATCATTGCTCTTTTATTCGGCTGGTTCGGTTTACCAGCAAACACATACGCGGGATATGGACAAGTTGGGCGGCTTAATCAAAAGGATGCCCAAAACCGCAGTTCTTTTCCTGATTGGTGCTATTGCGATTGGAGGTTTACCACCATTTAACGGTTTTGTTTCTGAATTCGTTTTGTACAGCGGTCTATTGCAGGGTTTGAAATCGAACGATCTTAGCCAGATTAGTTTACTCGTATTTACCCTTGGCGGATTGAGCATCATTGGCGGTATTTCGATTTTAACGTTTACCAAAACATTTGGGACGATTTTCCTTGGAAGCGAAAGAGAAACCTTGAAGCATAAACCGGAAGAAGTTTCACAAACCATGTTGATTCCCCAATACTTCATAATTGCGGCAATGCTGAGTGTGGCTTTCTTTCCGCAGTTTTACCTGAGTATTATCGGCCATCTGCTTGAAAATATGGGAAATGTTCTATCTGTTGTTGGACCTTCCGGATTAGCCCATTATTCAAACAGTATTGCGAACATCAACCTTTACTTTTTAGTATTTCTGGCAATCGTTGCTGTTTTCTGGTTCTTACGTGTTTGGGTTTTAAAATGCAAATCGCAAAAAATACAAGCCACCTGGGGATGTGCGTACATTGCACCAAACAGCAAGTTACAGTATACGGGAAAATCATTTTCAAAATCGTTGGGTAAATTATTTAGTTTTCTTTTAACTGAAGAAAAAAAATACAACGAATTGGACAAGGGAGAGATATTCCCGAATAAAAGAACCTATGTATCTCATTATCTCGATTTTTTCGAAAATCGCTTCATCAGTTACGTTACGCATCATTTAGTTTATGCTGCTAACTATTTTAAATTTATTCAAAATGGCCGGGTTCAATCCTACGTTCTGTATGGTATTGTATTTATGTTGGCCATCTTTATATTGACTGTTTTAACTGTTTTAAAATGAACCTGATTAAAGTCTTTATTGCAATTCCGGTATTGGTAATACTCCTCATTCCTTTCTTCAGAGTAAAGGGAAAGGGGATGGTATTCCTTGCTGCCATTGTGTTTAGTACTTTACTCTCCGGTTATTTTGCCATACAAACTTTGTTCGGTGGACTGATTGAAATTACATTTCCCGGAAGTGTGGTGACAGGTCTGGTCAATCTGCGGATAGATGCCCTTTCCGCCTGGTTTATCCTGATTATCAATTTTGTCTTTGTTACGGGAGGTTTTTATGGACTTTTTTACATGAAAGCTTATGAGGATCAGCGCAATAATATTTCCCTTCACGGCATGGCCTTCCTTTTATTGCATTGGGCACTTCTTGCGCTTTGTGCGGTGCAAAATAGTCTTGTTTTTCTGATTGTCTGGGAAATCATGGCGCTTTCAGCCTTTTTTGCGGTTATTTTTGAACACGAAAAGATGGCTACCCTCAAAGCAGGCTTGAACTACCTGATTCAATCTCATGTCTCGATTTTATTGCTGATGTTTGGATTTATTTGGGTGGCGTTTAAAACAGGAAGTTATGATTTTAATGCATTGACGACTTACACTTCAGCAAATCAGGGAGCCACAGGTATTTTTTTGTTTTTCTTCTTTTTTGCAGGTTTTGGCATCAAGGCAGGTTTTGTTCCTTTTCATACCTGGCTTCCCTATGCGCATCCGGCGGCTCCAGCTCATGTTTCAGGGGTGATGTCGGGAGTCATGATTAAAATCGGAATTTTCGGAATTTTACGGATGATCACTTTAATTCAGGCCGACTATTACACCATCGGACTTATCATCCTGGCGATCTCAGTCATTTCAGGATTGTATGGAGTGATGCTTGCCATTATGCAACACAATCTGAAAAAATTACTCGCTTACCACAGCATCGAAAACATCGGCATTATCGGGATGGGAATTGGGATTGGATGCATTGGTCTGGGCACCGAAAATCCGACGCTTGCTACTCTCGGGTTTGCCGGGGCTTTGTTGCATACCTTAAATCATGCGTTGTTCAAATCACTTTTATTTTATACCGCCGGAAATGTTTATCTGGCCACACATACACTTCAAATCGATCATTTAGGTGGTTTGATCAAAAAGATGCCACAAACGGCAGCGCTCTTTTTGATTGCCGCCATTGCCATTTCAGGAATTCCACCTTTTAACGGTTTTATTTCAGAATTTATTATTTACAGCGGGTTCTATTACTGGATGCAGAATGCCATGCTTGGTACGTTAATGACGATTATATTTTCGGTACTGGCCCTGGTTCTGATTGGTGGTTTGGCCCTTTTGTGCTTTACCAAAGCATTTGGAATCGTCTTTTTAGGTCAGGCACGTCAGAAATTTAATCATGAAGTGAAAGAAGTTCCTTTTCTTCAACTGTTACCACTTTATCTGATTGCATTTTTTATTGTGTTTATAGGTGTTTTTCCACAATTTTTCCTGAATGCACTTTCACAACCTGTCCATTTGTTGTCCGGAATATCACTTAACACAGGCATGCCGTTTCAGGGGAAAATCGCGGAGATCCTTCAGCCTGTTACCTGGGGTGTCTGGATTTTTATTCTGATTACCCTGTCGGTTTTTTTCCTCCGGAAATTCATTCTGAAAAACAGAAAGGCAGCGGTTGAACCCACATGGGGATGTGCTTTCGTTGCACCAACCGAAAAACTGCAATACACCGCGAGTTCATTTGTCAGGTCATACAGCAAACTTTTCCGGCCCATTCTGCTGTCCTCCAAAAACGAAAAGGAAGTGAAAGGTATATTCCCTTCAGGAGGATCGTATGAAACGCATGTTTACGACCGGATTGAAAGATATTTCATCGATCATCCACTGGCAGCTTACCGATCATTGTTGGGAAGGTTTTTATTCCTTCAAAACGGAAAGCTGCAATTCTATATTCTATACGGAATCATTTTTATCGTTTCAGTAATTTGTGTTCCGTTGTTTTACGATCAGATCGTCCTATTTATCGAATTTATAAAGCAAATCTAATTATGCTGAGTCTCATTCTCATCGTTATTGCCAGCGCCTTTTTTACCGGGATTATTATTCGGACAAAAAGTATCGCTTCAGGTCGCAAAGGGCCAGGTATTTTTCAGCCTCTCAAAGATGTGGCCAGGCTTTTCCAAAAAGGGGCTGTGTATAGCGAAACAACCAGTTTTGTTTTTCAAATTGCCCCGACAATCTACTTCTCATCGGTCGTTATGGCCATGTTGGTTGTCCCTTTCGGGCAGTCGAAGGGGATTATCAGTTTCGATGGTGACTTTATCTTCTTTGCCTATGTTCTGGCGCTGGGAAAGTTTTTCAGCATTATTGGAGCGATGGATACTGGCAGTAGTTTTGAGGGTATGGGCGCAAGCCGCGAAGCTCTTTATTCGATGTTTGCCGAACCGGCCTTCTTTATTCTGATGGGCTCGCTGGCCTTGCTCACCGGTCATACTTCTTTTCATGAGATGTTTGCCTCCTTGCATATTGGTTCGTACATCAGCTATGCGCTGGCGGTACTTGGAACTTTTGTTCTGATGATGGTTGCGATGATTGAAAATAGCCGAATGCCAATTGACGACCCCAAGACACACCTTGAACTTACCATGGTTCACGAAGTAATGGTTCTCGACAACAGCGGGTTTGATCTGGGCTTAATTCTTTCTGCAGGCTACCTGAAATTCGCCATTTATGGTGCTCTGGTTGTCAACCTGTTTATCGGTGTGTTTCCATACTATCTTTCAATCCCGATGTTTTTTGTCATTCAGTTTGTGCTTGCTACCGGCGTTGGTCTGATTGAATCGTTTATGGCCCGGTTCCGGATGAGCCACAATGCTCAGTTTATTTTCGTTTTAACTTCGGTTAGTCTGCTCATTTTCTTCGGTGCTTTACTCACTTTAGGAAAGTTTGCTTAATCTGTAAATTCTATACCAATGATAGATGTATTGCTAATTACATTCATAATTTCCCTGTTCTACATGGCAATTGCCAACCGGATACGGACCTACATTAAAGTGCTGGCCTTTCAGGGTGTGCTGCTGTTTGTTGTTGTTTTTCTTCAGTTGAAAGAAATCAATCCCATCAATCTTGCATTAATCTTACTGGAGACCATCGTTTTTAAGTCGGTTGCAGTGCCTTTGTTCATGGCACATGTATTGAAACGCAACAACATCACCCGCGAGGCTGAGCCGTTTTTACCCAATTTTGTTTCTTTAATTATTACAACTCTGATTGTGGTGGTTACTATTTTACTGGCAAATGGTGTGACTGATACTCATCTGGACAAAATATTTTTTGTGGTGGCTTTGTCGTCTCTTTTTACAGGTTTGTATTTTATTGCCACCCGACGTAAAATCATCACCCACGTAATCGGTTACCTGATTATTGAAAATGGCGTTTTCGTTTTGTCGCTTGCTGTTGGGAACGAAATGCCGATGTTGGTGAACCTCGGTATTATGCTCGATATTTTTGCCAGTGTACTGATTTTGGGCATCTTCCTGAATAAAATTGGTGATGTGTTTAAGGATACTGATGTGAACCAGTTAAGCAATTTAAAGGATTACTAGAACGATACTAATTAAAGAAACATGATAGGAATATATCTGATAGGAGCTTTATTACTTGTACTTGCCTTATTTCTGAACAGGAACAAGACGATAGCATTCGTATTGCTGGGATTATTTTTGATTCTTCAGGCCACAATAACGATTTATTCTTATTCCAATTTGAATTCCACCGAATGGAGTTATTTTACCTATGATTCGCTGTCCGTACTGATGTTGATAACCCTGGGAATAATTGCAGTCCCGGCAATTATCCACAGCCATATTTATCTGGAAGACCAACCGGCTCCACCTGAATCGAGAGCGGTCTATTACGGAGCAATCGTTTTGCTCATTACAGCAATCAGTGCAGGGTTTCTGGCCAACCATATTGCCGTGATCTGGATTTTTACTGAAATTACAACCTTGAGTGCCTCAGCGCTGATTTATCATCATCGGAATAAACTGGCACTGGAAGGAACCTGGAAATATGTTTTCATCTGTGCAATCAGTGTCACTTTCATATTCATCGGTATCCTGTTTTTAAGCCTTGCCCTCCAGAATGCCGGTTCCGATGATTTGTCGTTTAAAAACCTGTTGGCGCAAAGTGCCAGTTTAAATCCATTTTGGTTGCGGCTGTCTTTTCTTTTTGTCTTCACCGGTTTTACAGTCAAATTGGGATTGGTTCCCATGTTTACAGCCGGAGTGGATGCCAAGGACAAAGCCCCGGCCCCGGCAGGTGCTTTACTTTCAAGTGTATTGATGAACCTTGGGTTTGTCGGCATTTACCGGTTTTACATTGTTATCGCGAACACACCTTTGCATCACTGGGCAAATCTGGTTATTGGTATTTCAGCGTTTTTGTCGGTATTTGTAGCCACCGTGTACATGATCAAAGTGAAGAATATCAAACGAATGCTGGCTTATTCGAGTATCGAACACATGGGGATTGTTATGCTTGGAATTGCGGCCGGAGGAATTGGTTATTATGCAGCCATACTTCACATTATCCTTCATTCGTTTGTAAAATCAAGTCTGTTTTTCCAGTTCACACAGTTGTACCGGGTATTTCAGAATAAAAACATTTATCACGTGGGTAATTATTTCAAATACAATCCAAGTGGTTCGATGGTCCTTTTGTTTGGATTTATAAGCGCAACAGCCATGCCGCCTTCCGGTTTGTTTGTGAGCGAATTTCTTATTTTCCGTTCGTTATTCGAAGCCAACCAGATCATTTTGCTGGTAGCAGTTTTGCTTTTGCTCACCATGATCATCTGGGCATTCGGGAAAAATATCCTGAAAATACTTTTTATACCGCCAGTCGGGTTCGATGATTCACATGTGCCGGTGATCAGTCCGTGGGAATCGGTTACCCAGTTTGCCCTTTTGGCGCTTACCGTCTATCTGGGTTTGAACCCTCCTCATGAATTTGTGGCGTTAATCAAAGAAAGTATCCTGATGTTACCAAATTAAAAAAAGATGAACTACACAACGATCGTAAATAATCAAACCATACCACTATCAACCATTCCTGAAGTGGACTACGAAGAATTTTTCGACCTTAATACAGGATTTTTAACCGATTCTCCGGAAAGACATTGTGTGAATTATTTCGGATATCCGGTTCGCGATCAGATTAAACTGATTTGTTGCGTGGCCGATGATACGACTCATCAGATTTCGGTGTCGTCGTGTTTGGTGAAAACTTCAGATACGCTGAATTCATTCACGGCCCGCAATTACTGCTTCGAAAAATTTGAACGGGAGATTCATGAGAATTTCGGCGTTGGGTATAACGATCATCCCTGGTTAAAACCGGTGCGTTACGCGAAGAACCGCGCTGATCAATCCCAAACAATTGCCAATTATCCTTTTTTCGCTATACAGAGCGCTGAACTGCATGAGGTTGGTGTAGGTCCGATTCATGCCGGGATTATTGAACCCGGGCATTTCCGCTTTATCTGTAACGGCGAGCAAATCCTTCATCTCGAAATTCAGTTGGGCTATCAGCACCGAGGAATTGAACAGCAATTTCTGGAAAAGAAAAAACTCCTTCAGCGTACAACTATTGCCGAATCAATTGCCGGTGATACGGTTGTTGGTCATACCACCGCTTTTTCTCAGGTGTGGGAAAGTATGTGCGGGTTCAAAGTTTCGCGCGACATTGAATTTGCCCGGATAATAGCATTGGAATTAGAGCGTATGGCTATTCATACAGGCGATTTGAGCGGTGCCTGTACCGACGTTGCCTATCAGTTGGGCAGTTCGGTGTTCGGGCGTTTACGCACGCCCATCATCAATTTCATGCAGGAATGGGGAGGTAACCGCTTATCCAAAGGTTTCATCAGGCCTGGCCGGAATCAGTTTCCGTTTACTCCGGAATTAGCGCTTCGCCTGGCAGAAATACTGGATATTTATGAACCGGATTTTCTGGAAATGAACAGGCAGATGTTTCAGTTGCCCAGCGTCCTTTCGCGTTTTGAACGAACCGGTGTTGTTTCGTATGACGATGTTTTATCGATTGGAACGGTGGGAATGGCTGCCCGCATGAGCGGATTAAACAGGGATATTCGTTCTTCACATCCGTTTGGTCTTTATCCGGAGTTAAACCACGAACCGGTCATTAAGCATCATGGTGATGTCTATTCACGGGTTCAGATACGCAAGGAAGAAGTGAAACAGTCGATGCGATATATCCGGAGTCTGATTCAGAATGTTCCGGAATATACTGAAAATGAACCTGTATTTGAACGTCCGGAATCCAATTCGTTTACGCTTTCGCTGGTCGAAGGGTGGCGGGGCGAAATCTGTCATTGTGCCATTACCGATGATCGGGGAGAACTGATTCTGTATAAAGTGAAAGATCCATCGTTTCACAACTGGCTGGCACTGGCATTATCAGTGAGGAATAACGAGATTTCCGATTTTCCGATTTGCAACAAGAGTTTCAACCTGTCGTATTCAGGCCACGATTTGTAAGGCCTATCCCAACCCTCTCCAGAGGAGAGAGAAAAGGCAAGCGGCTGTATTAAAAATCGATTTATTAAATCAATGCTTTCGGTTTTAAGTTCAGATTCAAATTACCCCTCCAAACCTCCCCTAAAGGGGCGGCTTTGAAGTCCCCTTCAGGGGATTTAGGGGTGCAAAAGGTAACTGTACTTTCAATTTGTAAGTTTTAAGAATTACAAAATTAGTTTTGAGACAGCCTCGATTATGAAAGTTTCTTCAAAAGAAAAAAATAAAAGATCATGTTCGATAACTTAAAAATAGTCTATCACCAGGGGAAACAGTTTATTCCGGATGTTACAACTGCCAAGGTTCCGGGTATTTTCAGGGGCCGTCCTGTGATTAGTTCCGAAGAGGTGAATGAAACAGAACTGGTGGATTTGTGTCCGGTTGGTGCGATTTCGGCAGGCCCGGTAAGCATCGATTTGGGAAAATGTACCTTTTGCGGCGAATGTGCCAGACGTTTCCCGAATAAGATACGATTTACGACCGATTATAAAATCTCAACCAACGAACGCAGTCGGCTTATCGTCAAAGAAGGCGATGACCATGCTGTTGAGGTGAATCCTGAAACTGTCCGGAAAGAAATTCACCGGGTATTTGGCAAGTCGTTAAAACTTCGTAGTGTAAGCGCCGGTGGAGATGGCAGTTGCGAGTGGGAGCTTAATGCGGCAAATAATGTTCAGTTCGACATGAGTCGTTTTGGAATCGAGTTTGTCGCTTCGCCGCGTCATGCCGACGGGATTGTGATTACCGGCCCGATGACTGAGAACATGGCCCGATCGGTGCAGATTTGTTACGATGCCATTCCTGAACCTAAAATTATCGTGCTGGTTGGAACCGATGCCATCAGTGGTGGAATTATTGGAAGCAGTTCAGCAATCGACCGCAGTTTACTCGATAAGTATCCTGTCGATCTGTATATTGCAGGCAATCCTGCTCATCCGCTGACCATCGTTAATGGATTGCTGGATTTGACGAGAAAACGAAAAGCGAAGAAGTAGAAATGGATTAGCTCTTACGCAATATACTTCGGAAAACGAAGCACGGAAAACCGGCTTGTGGGTAGTTTGCTGTTGTTGGGTAGGCTTTCTTTCATATTTTGTTTACCATTTTCAAGGTTTTCAAGTCATAAATTAAGATTTCATTCTTGTCTGTCTTGTCGTATTTCCCATTATTATTTGTGTCATAGTATCCTGTAATAACAATAGCTCCTGTATGTTTATTGATTATCCAGGTCTGAACAAAAAATTTGTCATCTGTGATTTGAGTTCTTTCTTGGCCATCAGTTGAAAGAATAATGATTTGTTTTGGATCATTCCAGTCAATACCCTTATTGTTGTCTAAGTTTACTGTCTTTGCAGCAATGAAAATTTTGTTAATTCCCAGGCTGTCGATTTTTATTTGTTCAATTTTCTCAATGTATGCATCTTTAGGAAAGTCTATCTGCTTTGTCTTCCCATTCTGTGTATTAATGAAAAGCAGATATTGGCTGTTAGTTTCAATTTTGCCGCGATTTTCAATTGTGGCTATAACATATTCTGTTCCCGTGATTTCTGTCAACTTGTTAAAATGAACATAGTTGTATTTGTCTTGCCCGTGAGCAAAACAAGTCAGACTTGTCAATACTATTACTAAAAGTCGTTTCATTTTATGTTGTTTCTTGTCGGTTTTGTTGTGTCTATTTAAGCTGCCCCATAACTAGTAGACATCACCAAATGTAAAATACTTTTCTGAATTTTTATTTGTAGTAAGCATTTTTATTTGAATTTTTTAGATTTGCGATTTTCGTAGCGTCAAATGGACGGTGGAATGGGCCAGTTTTGAAAACCAGCAAGTTCCGGACATTCGACACTGTCATCCGCGAGGTCACGACATGTCGTGACCATACTGCGATTGTGGTTTGCATCGAAAACGTATCAGGTATTTGTTTGCCAGGTATGGGCACGATAAATCGTGGCCTTGCAACATCTAATCTCGCAGCTTCCCGCAAGGCTATATTTCACCAATTAACGACCTGCAAAATCTGCTTTTCAATTTATTACTTTCTTGTCAACGAAGCACCGAAACCCGGCTTGCGGGTATTTTGCTGTTGTTGCCAGTTATTCACTTTATTTCGTCATGAGGGTATTCACTATTTACGATTCTATGTGTAATAAATGTTTTAAGATATTCTTTAATTCCAGTATAATTTGAGGTTAGACTTTTCAAGTCTTTAATTAAGTCTTGATCAAACTGCTTATGATAATTGTAGATTACTGAATTTGCCTTTAATTCTGAATCTATAAGTTTATTGAGAGTATTGATAATATCCAGTTTATATCCGTCTCCAAACATTCTGCGTTTTTGTTTCTGAATTAGATATTTAAGTTTCTGAATTTCACTTTCATCAATCAAATTATCATTAATTGAAGGAATTGAAGTTTTATTCTTTTCAATTCTATTAGGAGAAATAGGTGAATCTAACTGGAAATTTCGAATGTCAAATATTAACAATATAACTTTTCCAAATGTCAACAAGAAAACACTCAATACTACACCACTTCCAAACCTAGGCAAGATATCAACAAAATCTTCATCGATCGATAAATAATAAAAGATGAGTAAAAAAGCAGATATGAGGTTTAACCACCCAATTACTAATATAAATTTTGCTAGATATTTGAGGTATTTATATTTGTCTTTATCTCTGTAATAGGAAATTTGTAAATCTTGTTTTTCATTATCAATACTGCTTGTTTCAAATGATAACTGATAATCCCTTATATCTAAAAGGAATTGTGCTAGTTTACCAAAACTTAATAGGAATATAAAAATTAATACTCCCATTGATAAAACAGATATCAAAATTCTATAGTCCTCTCCATCGAAAGCATAGAATGACACTATACCAATAGTCAAAATTGCAATTAGCCACGATATGAAAATCAAAAACTTACTCAGACTTGTCAAACTTTTATAGGATTCCATAGTTATTAGTTTGGTTATTAGATTAACTAAATTACAAAATTTCGTCAGTCATTAAATTTTATAAAAGTTAAACATCGAAATTCAATCAATAATACTTATTCCTAATTTTAAAAGTGAATATTACATTGGACGCACCTATAATTACCGCTAACGTTCCGCAAATACACGCAGGGCGGGAGTAAACCGATGAACTTCCTACGAAGATTTGCTTTTCGAATACTAATTTCCTGTCAACGAAGCAACGAAACCCGACTTGCGGGTATTTTTATGTGCAGTTTTTTCTATATTAAATATCTCCGCTTGTGCTTAACGCCTATACTTTCAATTAAATTTTTAAGATTTTCGCTTTCTATATTTTCGACACTTTCTAAACGTGGTATTAATCGTTCATTTACAAATGTTTCTGTTGCTATGTTAGTTAAAATTCTATTTTCATAAAATTCCGACCTAGGTCTTTTTAAATCATCAAGTAAGTATGTTATAGTTTCTTCAGTAAAATCATCTAAGACTAAACCATTAATCTTACTAATTACAGTTCGGATTAATACATTACGATATTTAGATTTCGGATTGTTAAACTCTTTAATGAATTCATTCCTTTTATCAGTTGTTATATGAGCTGAAATAAAACTTGGTACACGATCAATAAACATCCATTCTAAACTCTTTGATTCAAAGTATTCTGTAAACCAATCTAACCACCAATTTATCGATCCGATATCAAAAATTAGTTGATGATTAGGTTTCCCATACACAACAAGTCTTTCACATAAGCAGTATGCTAACTTCATGTTACGTAATTTTAAAAGTTTTACGAATAATACTTCCCGACCAACCCAATCTAACTTATCCATATGGCTAATCAATTTGAATGGTTCTTTGGCTAAGCTTTCAAAATGGAGATCTAGTAATTCTTCTAAGGCTTTAAAAGCTAAATTCTGATCCTTTTCGATAGAAATAGAATAAGACAATGCTGCTTTTAAAACTCCACTGCTTTTTTTAACTTCTGCTTGAATAAAAGGTATTAAATCATCCCTTTTTAAACAGATATTCGTAATTGAATTTAAAGCCCAATCAGAGTTGCTATTTCTTATGCTTTTTGCAATCTTTATTAATTTCTTTATGTGAATTTCTTTAAAAATTGAATAATCTAAATTCTCAACAGGTTTTGAGAAATTTAGGATAAAATGTATTACAAATGCTATATAGAGTCTGTCTATAAACATCAAATTGTTGATAATTAATTATATGCAGCCTTTTATTGTGTATCCATTTTTATTAGTTTTAAGAAAAGATACACCATGAAACTATTTGAAGATTTTAAGA
>Ga0075525_10000046_pt1 | contig 46191 bp, 53 predicted proteins | sample NGEPertwo_FD_74795 | JGI IMG/M metagenome (GOLD analysis project Ga0075525, IMG submission 74795) | Arctic peat soil microbial communities from the Barrow Environmental Observatory site, Barrow, Alaska, USA - NGEE Permafrost154B-two | ecosystem: Environmental > Terrestrial > Soil > Wetlands >...
TGCACCGCCCGCTCCCGAAACTCGGGCGAATACTTCGAAGCTCTCATGGGTCACAGTCTCCTTCCTCTAGGATTCACAGAATCCCAGAAACGGAGCCTCCGTCAAACCCGGGGCGTTCCAGATCAACCTTCGGCGTAAGCGATCAGATTGATGCGACCAGCCAGTCAGTCAGTGCAGGCAAGGTTGTCTCCACCGATCCCCCTTACTACGACAACATCGGTTATGCGGACCTGTCGGACTTCTTCTACGTCTGGCTACGCCGCTCGCTGAAGTCCGTCTACCCTGACCTTTTCGCCACGCTCGCCGTGCCCAAGGCCGAGGAGTTGGTGGCTACGCCCTATCGACATGGCAGCAAAGAAATGGCGGAAGCGTTCTTTCTCGACGGTATGACGCAGGCCATGCACCGAGTGGCCGAACAGGCGCATCCGGCCTTCCCGGTGACCATCTACTATGCCTTCAAGCAGGCCGAAAGCACGAACGCCGACGGCACCGCCAGCACCGGTTGGGATACCTTTCTGGAGGCGGTGATCCGCGCCGGTTTTGGCATCAGCGGCACCTGGCCGATGCGGACTGAGCTCGGGAACCGGATGATCGGCTCAGGCACCAATGCCCTTGCCTCCAGCATCGTCTTGGTGTGCCGCCCGCGCGACGCCGACGCTCCCACCGCTACCCGTCGCGACTTCGTCGTCGCGTTGAAGGCCGAACTCCCCGTTGCGCTGGCCCACCTCCAGCGCGGCAATATCGCCCCGGTTGACCTTGCGCAGGCGGCCATCGGCCCGGGAATGGCGGCCTACACCCGGTACGCCCAGGTGATCGACGCCGCAGGCAAGCCGCTCTCGGTGCGCGAGGCACTCGCGCTCATCAATGAGACCCTCGACGAGGCGCTGGCCGAGCAGGAGGGTGATTTCGACGCCGACAGCCGCTGGGCTTTGACCTGGTTCGAGCAGTCGGGCTTCGCCCAAGGAGAGTACGGAGTGGCTGAACAGCTCTCCAAGTCCAAGAACACCAGTGTCGCAGGTATGGTTGACGCGGGCATCCTCGCCTCGAGTCGCGGCAAAGTGCGACTGTTTCGCCCCGATGAGTTGCCGGCCGACTGGGACCCGACCACCGACCCTCGCCTGACTGCGTGGGAGATGGTGCATCACTTGATCCGGGCGCTCGAATCCGGGGGCGAGGGCGCCGCGGCCGCGCTGGTGGCCAAGCTGGGTACCAAGGCTGAGGTCGCCCGTGAACTCTGCTACCGGCTCTACACTCTGTGCGAGCGCAAGAAGCGGGCTGCGGAGGCCTTGTCCTACAATGGACTCGTCCAGAGCTGGCCGGAGATCGGCCGGCTGGCGCGGGACGGGGGTGCGGCTGTGATGGAGCAGGGCGCGTTGTTCGACAGGGCCGAGGAGTAGGCCGTGCAGATTGAAGGCTTTGAAATCAAGAACTACCGACTCTTCCGCGACGCGAAGACCGTCGACTTGCTCTGTGTTATGCAGGCGCCGGGGGCCGTGGCCTTTGAAATATGCAGACTGGACAAATACTTCCCAGGAGGAGCCTCGCAGGCGCGGGGTGAATGTGCTGTCTCACGGTGCTGGAGGCGCGGCGGGCCGCTACAATGTGAACAACTCGGTCATCTGGGCGAAGCTGCAAGCTGAGGGGGCAAGATCTTGGATCTTCAAGGGATCAAGTCGGTTGACCTGTCGGTTGGAGACCTTCTAAAGGACTTCTACGTGGTCCCTGACTACCAGCGTGAGTACATCTGGACGACGAAGGAGGTCGAGCGCCTACTCCAGGACATCAGAGCGGAGTATGCCGAGCGGCGCAAGGACTACACGCCCGACTACTTCATCGGAACGATAGTCACCAACTACCAGACCGACCAACAGGTCTTCGAACTTATCGACGGCCAGCAACGTGTGACAACGCTGTATGTGTTTCTGGTGGCACTTCGCGACTACCTCATCGAGATGGGGCAGCCACTCAAGGCTGTGGAGAGCCAACTCATCCATTGGGCGTCCGACTCGGATGGAAACGAGGTGCCGCGACATAGGGTCGAACTCCAATACGAGGACAGCCAAGACGTTGTCAAGCTGCTGGTCTCGGAGCGAAGTGTCACGCCGCTGGATGAGCTGCCAACGAACACTCGATCCGCCGCGAACTTAGTGCAGGCCTATCAGGACTCGAGAGCATTCCTGGTTGAGGAGCTCGGTGGTGAAATCGATCAGATCAAGAAATTCTACGCGTATGTGACACAGAGCGTCAAGCTCATTCGTATCCGCACGGAGAGTATCGATCGCGCGTTGTGGATATTCGAGACTATCAACGAGCGCGGTCGGGGACTAGACGCAATGGACCTGCTCAAGAACTTGCTCTTCCGTCATGCCAAGAGCGACCAGTTCGAGAAGCTCAAGCAGCGATGGAAGGCTCTTATGGACGCTCTGTACGCGGCAGACGAGCGACCGATCGGGTTCATTCGCTACTACATACTCGCGAACCACGCTAGGAGTCGCATACAGGCTGACAGAGTCTACGGCTGGCTGACTGACGTCGAGAATGATGACCGCCCAAACTATTGGGATGACCCGATAGCCTTCACCAATCGGATCCTTGCTGCTGCCCGCGCATATGTGAACTTCGCGCAAGGCAAGCTAGAGGACGGATCCGAGTGCCGCTATTTGAAGAATATGTGGTACCTGAGCCACACTGCGCGGCAGCATCTTATTCTGTTGCTGGCAGCGCGATCTCTTCCGCGGGACTCGATCATTCGCTTGGCCAAGGAGATCGAGAATCTGTATTGCGTATTCCTCCTGACGAGACAATCTGCAAACAAGTTTGAGAAGGACTTCGTCGACTGGGCGGTCAAACTCAGGAACATGGCGACGGCTCAAGAACTCGACTCGTTCCTCGAAGATGTGCTCATTCCTGAGCGACACGCTCTAGCGGCGGAGTTTGACTTTGCGCTGCGGAACGTAAGGGAGGAGAATCTCCCGAAGTACCGCCTCAAGTACGTTCTCGGGAAGCTCGCTCAGCACTTGGACGAGATTGCCTATGGTCCGCGCGAGATGGCCGTCTACGTCGAGAAGCGCATCGACGTTGAACATATCCTGCCTATCGGCGCCACGTCGGAGGCGCTCGACACGTTCGGTGATCCCAAGGAAGCAGCCAGCGCGTTGCACCGTCTGGGCAACTTGACCTTGCTCGAACGTAGCCACAATGCGGTGGTGTCGAACAAGACGTTTCCTGAAAAGCAGGTCGGCTACGCGCAATCGAACTTCCTGCTCACGAAAGGGTTGGCACGCGACGTTGCGGTGGGCAAGGCGAGTCTTGTGAACCAGGCGCTCGCGTACGTTGGCGCCTACGAGAGATGGGATTCTTCCGCGTTTCACGCTCGCGAGGATCATCTGGTCGCTCTCGCCCAGCTCGTTTGGGACGCGCCAGCTCAAGAGGACTAGTAGGAGGCCCGATGGCTCTCGACAGGGAGATCGCAGAAGAGGCATGGGTGCAATACAGCCGCGAGTACGACCGCTACGCGAAGCTGTCTCGGCATGTTGCTGCAGTCTGCTCCGAGCTGATCGAACCGGCAGGCATCCAAGCGACGATCCAGTACCGCGCCAAGGATCCCGCCTCCTTCCATCGAAAGCTCCTGCGCTACCTTGACGAGAACAATGAGGAGAAGATCAATCGGGTCAAAGTAGCCCGGGATGCCTTGGATATGATGGGTGATCTCGCAGCTGTGAGGGTAGCGACCTACGTCGAAGCTGACCGCGGGCGGGTCGTTGAACTCATACGGGCTCGCTTCAGGGGTCCCCTGGCTGACGGTGCGGTCGACGTCGATCCCAAGGCGAAGGAAACGGGCTACAGGGCTACACACTGCCAGGTGCTGCTTCCCGTTGATCTCCTGTCAGCGCCAGATGTGAAGAACATTGGCGATACCTCTACCGAAGTTCAAGTTTGCAGCATGCTTGCTCATGTCTGGAACGAGATTGAGCACGACATGAGATACAAGCTAGCGATCCCCTGGGGCGATGAGGTTGCACTCCGCGATCAGACACTTCAGGATTTTCGCGAAGCGGCCGACGTCGGTGACACGTGCATCGAGGCGCTACTCGGACTTCGAAGCGAGAGGATTGCTGTTAGCCTCTCAGTGGCCATCGGAGGACAACTTGACGGGGTGACCGACTTTGCTTCGAACGGTACGGCGGTCTTGCGGGAATTCGTGCGGCTCGGGTACTCAACGCAGGGGCAAGTTGAAACCGCGTTCCTGAACGACGGTTCTGTAGAACGTGGTCGTGCCCTCATCGGTAGGATAAATGTAGCGTTCGAAGTCGGCGGCATCCCCGCCGAGCTCAGACTTAACCCCACCAACGCAGACGTCCTCTTTGCACTCCTTCTCGAGCGGCATTGCAGCGACCTGACCGCGCTGTACGAACAGCAGCTTGCCCGCGGTACAGCTCTGCGTGCAGCGAGGATCGCACAAGCCGCTAAGGAAACACGCGCACTCACGCAGGAGCCGGCCTAACGCGCGGAGCAGCAGAGCACAGAAGTTAGACGGATCTGAGAGCGCATCGGCGTCTGCTCATGCGCAAAGACGCTAAACACAGCGGAGGGGCCGGGGGCTTTGGTGTGAACATCTACTTCAGCGACTACTTCTCGGTTGCGCCAGAAGCGTTGGATGCCTACGGCGCGTTCGACGTATCCCTCGTGAATGATCTGCCGCTCTTCGTAGACCCATTCCTGCTCTTCAACAGTGACGATTCCGGCTACCAGGGGCTGCACGACCAGATCATCGAGTACATGCGCTTTCTGAAGCGCGTGGCTCTCGACGAGGAGATTCCGGACGGACTCAAGAGCGCGTGGTTCACATTTCCCGAGGTAAGCCAGAACTGGTTCGGCTACTGCGAGCAGGGCAACAAGGGGCATGGGCTAGGCTCGGACTTCGCGGGCGCGCTGCACAGGAACTTCAGAAGCGTGTTCGCGAACTTCGGCGAAGAGACCGTCACGCGCGGCAGCCACATTGAGAAGCTTGCCCTCATACGCGATGGGGTCGGCAGAGACAACCTGAGTGACTTCACGACCAACCTCATCCAAGGATTCCTTGCAGAGTACACCCAGGCCTTCGCCAAGGAGCACATCGGCCCGGCGCTTCTTGGGGAGTTTGCGATGCGCAAGGCATTCTTCAACTACACGACGAGGACCTGGGCCACAAGGAAGTACCTGCTGCCCGAATACCACGGTGATTTCGTCCTGCTGACCCCCAAGGACATGCTCACCAAGGATGAGACTTGGATCAGCCGCTCCGACCTACTTCGTCGTTTTGCTGGAATTGCAGCCGCACTCCCAAACCCAGAGTTGCGGGCACAAGTCAACCAGTACCTGATGCAGGTTCTGCCCAAGGACCCAAAGGCGACACAGGAGGACATCAACTTCGCCATTTCCTCGGTGATCGAGAGGTATCCCGAAGTCATCGACTACTACGTGCTTGATCGCGAGAACGAGGGAGATAGGGCGGTATCGGTTGCCGAAGAGCGCGTCGCGCAGGTGCATCGTCAGTTCGTTGAACAGGTCAAGGCTCTGGTGTCTGATCTGCTCGTGCCCGAGGGCTTCTACCAATCGCCGGGCAACACGTACGACGAGGCGATGGAACGCTTGCTCTTCCTCAAGGACGTGGTCGAGAACAAGGGGGGTCACGTCTTCTTCTATCTCGACGGGGAGCCGGTGCGTCGTGAGATCGACCTGCACCTTCTCTACAGGTTGACCTGGTTCGCCACGCCTTCCGACATCAGCAGGGAGGTCAACGATGGTCGTGGCCCCGCCGACTTCAAGGCGTCTCGCGGGGCGGCCGACAAGACCCTCGTCGAGTTCAAGCTCGCGAAGAACAGCAAGATCGAGCAGAATCTCGCTAAGCAAACCCAGGTGTACGAGGCGGCGTCGGATGCCACCCATCCGTCGATCAAGGCGATCTTCTTCTTCACGGAGGCTGAGTTGAGTCGAGTGACGGAGATCCTAGAACGCCTCGGCATGTCGGACTCACCGCACATTGTTCTGATTGACGCGCGCAGCGACAACAAGCCGTCTGGGTCGAGGGCATGAGCCAGAGAAAAGCGTGTCCAACCTGGGGATCGAGCAGACTCGCTTCGCTTGCGGCTCAACTGCCGGCCGTTCGACCCCAAGTCCGGTCTGGACAAAGGGAGGTTGGCGATGACGGTCGATATGAGGCAACAGGCACTACGCAATGCCGTGACGGAGCTCGTCGCCTTCGAGGGCGATCTCGAGGCCAGGCTTGAGGGAGAGCGAGACGTGGTTCGCGCGTATCCCGAAGCCCTGGCCGCCATCGAGAGCTTTCGGCCGACGGTGCATGCCCAGCGGGGCCGACTGGTGAGCTACCTTGAAGGCATCGGTGGCGCCGAGGCGGGGGCCGCGACACAAGGCGGCCTGCCGTTCAGTCCCGCCACGGGGGTTTCGGGGGCCTTGCGCGGCGTCTGCGTCGCCTTCAATCACGGCGCGATCAGCTACGCGATGCTGTACGAGATGGCACTACGTCTGTACGAGCCCGCTCTCCGCGAGATCGCTCCGGAGCACTTGGAGGTCTGCGTTGATGCGGCGTCGACGCTCTACCGTCTCCTGCCGGCGGCTGTAGCCTGGGAGTTGACCCAGGACGGGCTTCAGTGCTCCTGCATCTGCCCCATGTGCGGGCTTGGAGTCTGCGGGTGCGTCTCCTTCGGGACGCAGACTCTGGTAGAGACCTGGCGCGAGGCGCTCGCCGCCGAATCGGCACTGCCCGGCTTCGGTCTCCAGCCTCCGAAGCCCGAGAGTGAGTTGGCGCGGGCCGGTGTGCGGGACGGAGACAGACTCCTTGCCGTCGACGGCCAAGAAGTCCGCTCCGTGCGCGACATTCAGGTCGCGATCCGGAAGCACGTGCTCGGGGAGGAGGTGCGGCTCCTGGTGAAGCGAGGTTTGCAACCTGCGGGCGAGATCGGCGTCAGGCACGTCAGCGACTATCCCGAGAGGTGATGGGTTGCTTCGATGTTCGCCTCACCGAAAGGGCGCTATCTCACGTGCGGTGAGTCGTGCCGCCGGAGCAAACGCTTGGGCAAGTCCGCGCTGTTTGACGCCACGCCGCCGTGGGCGGCGCTTCGGCATCAGGCGTATGATTGGATCAACAGCGAGATGACAGTGAGGTGAGCTGCCATGACCATCGATGAACTCAAGCGCGAAGCGCTTCAACTCGATCCCTCGACGCGGGCGGGACTCGCCCGCGATCTCCTCGTGAGCCTCGATGATCTCTCGGAAGCAGAGGTTGAGCGATTGTGGCTCGAAGAGGCCGCCCGCCGCGACGAGGAGATGGCTTCGGGCAAGGTGCAGCCCATCCCCATGGATGAGGTCTTCGCGGAGTTGCGGGCCGCTCGGGAGTGATCTCCCGAGTCGGCTTCCATCCAGATGCCAAGCGCGAGATGCGCGAGGCTACGGACTTCTACGATCTAGAACGCCCCGGGCTCGGCACCGAGTTCCTGGACGCGGTCGAGGGGACAATGCGACAGGTGATCGCGCACCCGGAATCGTCACCGGTCGTCCTCGGCCGGGTGCGCAAGTGCAGAGTGACTCGATTCCCCTACTCAGTCGTCTACTCTGTGCGTGGCGGCGGGATCTTCGTTTCGGCGGTCGCACACGACAGCCGCCGGCCGTTCTATTGGCAAAGCAGGCTGTAGGCTGTTCATGTGTTTCGAACAGCGGCGTTCCGGGACGTCCCTCTCGTGGCCCTGCCTGCGGCTTCGGCAGGACGCGTCCACCATCATCAAGCGCGCCTCAGCGACCGGGGAACCCGTCTTTATCACTCAGCGCGGGCGCGCGTCGGCCGTGCTCGTCAGTGCTCGTGATCGTACGGTTCACGCCACCGGCGCGAGCGCAGCTCCTCGCCGTAGCCGCCTACATCCACGCCGACCGGCCGGCGGCCGCCAGGGCGTTCAGGGAGCGGGTGGACAGGGCTCTACAAAGGCTCATCGACTTCCCTGAGTCGGGGCCGGGTCATCCCGGAGTTCTCACTGCTCGGATTCCGGGAGGTTCTCGTCGATTCGTATCGCTTCTTCTATCGCACTCGTGATGACGTCGTCTGGGTGGTCGGCGACTGGCACGATGCTCAGATTCCAGAAGAACCGGCAGAACCGTCTGGCGTCTAGCAAGGCGTTCGAGCGGACTCGCTTCGTTCGCCGCTCATCCCTACAGCAGGCAACCCCAAGCCCGGTCGGGACGCAGGGAGGCTCGTGCTATAATCGCCACAGAGACTCGCAGAGTCAGTGGAGGGTTTGGGCTCTTGCCCGATCACCGTTGAAGCTGGCACACGCGGGTCTCTTTACTTCGCGTGTCTGTTCCGAGTCCCCCTAGCATGACCTCTTGCGCCACCCATTTGAGACGGACTCCAAAACCACTCGCTGAACTTTGCGAAATGGGCTTCCAGGCTCGACTTGTGATATCCGCGCCAGTAACTCGGCTCTGCGCTCTTCACCCCGGCACTCTCAAGGGCTTTGTAGAGAGAGCGGCGTGCGCCAAGCTTGTACTCATTTCCGGACGGCACGAGGGACTGGTAAACGCAGCCGGTTATCAGGTCACAGAGCTGAAGGCACTGGTGAGCATCCCGGCTTGAGTCGGCGTACTGGAATGAGCGAATCCAGGAGCATCTCGAGCCATTTCTTATATGCACGCCGCTTCTTCAGAGCATCAGGGTCGAAAGGGTCTCCGAAATGTCGGCCATCCCATATGCCCCAATCGACAACGATGCATCGGTAGTAGCAGCCATGCGCCATGAACTGCTTGATCCACTCCTCGGCTACCGCCAAGTCGCTCTTCCGTCGAAAACCGGCGAGGTGAGTTTCCCCCAATACGTTCTTCTTCGTAGGGCTTGTGTTGAAGTATCCTTGCGCTCTCTTCACTTCAACAAGTGAGTTGTGGAGTGCCTTGTGATCCGGAACCACAAGGACGCCGATGGCCAGCCACTCCGGGCTGTTCGTCCCTGCCTCGTCGATGTAGATTCTTGTCACGCCCGCCCCATCAGGGCGTTGCTATGCCCCTCGGTCGATGTTCGGCCCGTCACCGAATTCCTGTACAACACCCCGGCCGTGCTCGAACAGGCGCAGAGGACCAAGCGTCCCTTCATTCTCAAAACAGCACGGTCGGAGCGTCGCAGTGATCGGCTTGCCTGGGGCGTACAGTGACGTAGAATTGCTGCATCGTCAATACGTCCAAGGTCGTACCGTGAAGACGAAACTCACACTCAGGCTCGATGACCGGCTGATCCGCAGGGCCAAGTTCTACTCGGACCGCGCGGGCAAGTCCGTGTCCCAGATCGTCGCTGACTACTTCTCGTTGATAGACGCGGAAGAAGAGATACCCGGGACGGAGGTCAGCCCCCGTGTCCGTTCCCTCATCGGCGGGTTCAAGGGCGCGACTACAACTGAGGAGGACCACCGGCGCCACCTTGGGGAAAAATACCGGTGAGAGTGCTGTTCGACGCCAACGTCCTGCTCGACGTCCTGCTTGAGAGAGAGCCCCAGTTCCCAGTGGCCGCCAAGCTTGTTGCCCTTGTGGACAACGGCCGCATCGGGGGGGCGATCCGCGCCACTGCGGTGACCACTCTGTACTACGTCGGAGCCAAGGACCTGGGGCGCAAGCGCGCTCATGACCATATCCGTACGCTGCTGAGCCTGTTCGAGGTAGCGCCTGTGGACCGCGAGGTGCTTCAGCGCGCCCTCGACGACGACGGCTTCGGCGACTACGAGGACGCCGTGGCACATGAGGCGGCGCACGCTGCCGGCGTCGGTGCCATCGTAACGCGCAACGGCCGCGACTTCGCGAAGGCGACCATCCCAGTATTCGACCCGTACGAACTGCTCGCGGCGGTCGCCGCAAGAACGGACTGAACGCCACGGCGGGTGGCTTTCCCAACCATGGCATCGAACGGGCGCACTCGAACTGGGTTCTTGGACTTCGAGGGTATTCCGGGGGTACGCTACGTCGCGAAGCATTCCAGCCCCGTTGCGGGATAACACCGATTTCGAGAAGACGGCCCCGCCACCGCTCAAATCGAACACTTTGGTACAGCTCGAGCGCACGTCCTCTCTGGTCCGGTGCGCCAAAAGGGTATACAATCTATACCGTAGCACCAGCGGGGAGGTGGGGTGCAGCATTCGTTCGAATTCGATGAGGCCAAGAGTCGTGCGAACAAGCAGAAGCACGGAATCGACTTCGTCGAGGCTCAGGGCCTCTGGCTCGACGGGAACCTGCTCCGCATAGCCGCCCGCTCGGAATCAGAGGCCCGCTTCGTCTTCGTGGGACTGCTGAACGGCAGGCACTGGTCAGCGATCGCCACCTTCCGCGGCGAAACGATTAGGCTCATCTCTGTACGGAGAGCGCGCCCCTTGGAGGTGGAGGCGTATGAAAGCAAGTGAACTTGACAAGAAGTTTGACGATGGCGCCGAGGACATCATCGATGACCTCGACATGGCGACCGCCACGCGGCCGAACAAGGAACAGCGTCGCGTGAACGTTGACTTCCCCGTGTGGATGGTGGAATCGTTGGACCGCGAGGCCGGCCGTCTCGGTGTCACGAGGCAGTCGATCATCAAGATCTGGATCGCTGAGAGACTGGAGAAGGCAAGCTAGCTAGGCCGGTGCGCTCGAACCTCCGGCGCTGCACCAAGCACTTGAGGCCACGACGTGCCTCTTGGATATCATCGAGGCGTGCGATGCTAGTCGGTGAGGCCATCAGCGTCCTCGGTCGGGTCGCCCCGTCGTCGTCGATGGGGTCTCGCACGCGCTAAACCTGACGTGCGGGAGTTGAGGCGCGAATGCGCCATTCCTACTGGAACGTACGGGGGAAGCAGGCTGATAAGGAGATCAACCCCGGGGGGTACGCGACGTCGCCGCGGGTGGCGTACCAGGGCCGGCTGTATCGCTGGGCCAGCAGTGCTGCGACTGTGAGGTGAGCTGCGATGACCATCGAAGAACTGAAGCCCGAAGCGCTTCCACTCGATCCCCCGATGCGTGTGAGCCTTGCTCGTGACCTACCTGAGAGCCTCGATAAGGAGGCACTCTCCAAGGCTCGAGCTGCCGCCGGCGCTCTGACCGGGATATGCGGACTCTAGATGTGCTGAGCGCATAGCCCGTGGCCATCACCAATCATGAGCGTGTCGGCAAGGCCCTGGACCTTCTCAGGGACGGCCTCGAACCGTTCATCGCGCGCGAATTCCGGGCCCAACACGGCAAGTACTGGATCACCGCCGTGACGGGCGGATGGCGCCACGACGTCACCTGGGACGACTCCAGCGATGAGCCTCACCTCGATGCGGCGCTGCTGCTGCGGCTCATGTGGGAGCAGTGGAACGAGACCTTCCGCAAGACCTTGGGACACGCGGAGCGCTCGCTGGTAAGTGAGCTTCGCGACCATCGCAACAAGTGGGCCCACCAGCAGACGTTCTCGGGCGACGACACCTACCGAGCCCTCGACTCCGCCGGACGACTGCTGGCCGCTGTCTCCGCCCCGCAGGCCGCCGAAGTCGAGAAGATAAAGTCCGAGCTCCTCCGCCTGCGGTTCGACGAGCAGGTGCGCGGCGAGAAGCGAAAGGGCGTGGGCACCGCCATCGAGAGCACTGCCGCAAACAACCTGAAGCCGTGGCGCGAGGTGGTGAATCCTCACCAGGACGTGGCCAGCGGGCGCTATCAGCAGGCCGAGTTCGCCGCCGACCTCTGGCAGGTGCACTTGGGGGAGGGGACCCCGGAGTACCGCGACCCGGTCGAGTTCTTCCGCCGCACCTACCTCACCGAGAGCCTCAAAGGAATGCTGGTCGGAGCAGTGCGCCGCCTCTCGGGCCAAGGTGGAGACCCGGTCGTGCAGCTACAGACCAACTTCGGAGGCGGCAAGACCCACTCCATGTTGGCGCTTTACCACTTGTTCTCGGGACACGCCCCCAGCGAGCTTCTCGGTATTGACGCGGTCATGCAGGAGGCCGAAGCTCAGACTCTGCCCACCATTCGTCCGGTAGTGCTGGTGGGCAATAAGATCTCTCCCGGAAATCCCGTGACCAAGGCCGACGGCACAGTGGTCAACACGCTCTGGGGCGAGCTTGCCTGGCAGTTGGGCGGCAAAGAGGCTTACGCCCGCATCCGAGCCGACGACGAGAGGGGCACCAGTCCCGGCGACGCCATCCGCGAGCTCCTGAAGGAATACGGCCCTTGCCTCCTTCTCATCGATGAGTGGGTAGCCTATGCGCGCCAGCTCCACGATCAGAGCGACCTGCCTGCGGGCAGCTTCGAGACTCAGTTCAGTTTCGCGCAGGTGTTGACCGAGTCCGCCAAACTCCTGCAGAACTGCCTGCTGGTGATCAGCCTGCCGGCGTCGGACACTTCCGAGTCGCGTCATACTCGGGCGGACGACGTCGAAGTGGGAGGCCAGCGGGGCCGCGAGGCTCTTGATCGGCTGCGAAACGTGGTGGGTCGGGTGGAATCCTCATGGCGGCCGGCGAGCGCCGAAGAGGGCTTCGAGATCGTGCGTCGGCGGTTGTTCGAGCCGATGACCGACGCGGGCCAGTTCAAGGATCGGGACGTGGTCGCCCGCAGTTTTGCCGAGCTCTACCGCACCCAGCACCAGGAATTCCCGCCGGAGTGTCACGACGCCGACTACGAAGCCCGGCTGAAAGCCGCCTACCCCATCCACCCCGAGATCTTCGATCGCCTCTATACCGACTGGTCCACCTTGGTCAAGTTCCAGCGTACCCGAGGGGTTCTGCGCCTGATGGCCGCGGTCATCCACAGTTTGTGGGAAAAGGGCGACCGGAATCCCCTCATTCTTCCGGCGAACATCTCCATCGACGACCAGCGCGTGCAGTTCGAGCTCACCCGCTACCTCTCCGATAACTGGGTGCCGGTCATCGAGAAGGACGTCGACGGCCCGAACTCGCTTCCTCTGCGAATGGACGCGGAAGTGCCCAACCTAGGTAAGTTCGCCGCCTGTCGCCGGGTGGCGCGCACCATCTATCTGGGTTCTGCGCCCACGGCAGACGCGGCCCATCGGGGCCTCGAAGATCGGCGGGTAAAATTGGGCTGTGTGCTCCCGGGCGAGTCTCCGGCGGTGTTCGGGGACGCCCTGCGCCGGTTGGCAGGCGCCGCCACCTATCTCTATCAGGACGGGTCACGCTACTGGTACTCGACCCAGCCCACGGTCACAAAGCTGGCCGAGGACCGGGCCGAACAGTTGAAGCGAGATTCGGACAAGGTCGTACGCGAGATCGATAAGCGCCTGCGCGAGAATCTGCGGCTCACTGGTGACTTCAACCGCATCCATCCCCTTCCCCAGTCGGGGCAGGACGTCCCTGACGCTACCGACGCAAGGCTGGTGGTGCTCGGGCCTGATTACCCGTACAGTAAGGAGCCCGCGAGCCCGGCAGAGTCCGCAGCCAAGGCCATCCTGGAGTCCCGCGGAAATACGCCCCGGCTCTATCGCAACACTTTGGTCTTTCTTGCCGCCGACAAGAACCGCTTGCAGGACCTAGATGAGGCCGTGCGCCGCTATCTCGCATGGGAATCGATCATCGACGATAAGATCGCCTTGAATCTCGACCCGCAGCAGGTGAAGCAGGCCGAGACCCAGGCGTCTTCGGCCGACGGGGCGGTCATTGCCCGGCTCCCGGAGACCTACCAGTGGCTGTTGGCGCCCACGCAGGCCACTCCGCAAGGTGCCGTGGAGTGGCAGGCCCTGCGCGTCGCCGGCCAAGAGGCGCTGGCCCTACGTGCGAGCAAGAAACTACGCAGCGACGAGTCCCTGCTCACCGCCTTCGCTCCCAGCCGACTGCGCATGGAGTTGGACCGGGTGCCCCTGTGGCGCGGGGACCGCGTAGCGGTCAGACAGCTGGCCGAGGACTTCCCCCGATACCTCTACCTCCCTCGGCTGAGAGACCCATCCGTGCTTGTGGGCGCGATCCGAGACGGCCTCTCGCTGCTCACCTGGGAGCAGGACAGTTACGCCTACGCGGATGCGTATGACGAGAGCGCGGTGCGCTACCAAGGCCTCCGAGGCGGAGACATAGTTACGATTGCCGACGAGAGCGACACGGGCTTCCTGGTGCGGCCGGAAGTCGCGCGCAGCCAACTCGACACGGAGAGTGCGAAGAAGGCTGCGGAAGCCTCGGAGAATGGTGAGAAGGACTCGGGTGGCAACGGGGCCGGAACGAGTGAAGGCGAAACCGTGGCCGGAGAGGAAGGAGTCGCCGCCGGCGCTGTCCAGCCGAAACGCTTCCACGGAACCGTGACACTGGACGAGAACCGCGTCGGTCGTGACGCCGGCCGGATTGCCGAGGAAGTGATCGCCCACCTGTCGGGCCTCGTCGGCGCTAAGGTCACGGTCACTCTAGAGGTGGAAGCCAAGATCCCCACCGGCGCACCGGAGCAGGTGGTTAGAACCGTGACCGAGAACAGCCGGACCCTAAAGTTCACGAGCCAGGGCTTCGAAAAGGAGTAGGGGCCGGCGGGCAGGGAGCGTAGCAACTCGTAATGAATTATCGGCGCCCCCGAATTGGGAGGCGACGCGCGGGCCGGTTCCCCCCCTCCAGGTCACCTCAAACGAAGAGCACCACCGATACCCAGATGGCGATGAGGACCACGGCGGTCACGAATTCGACCAGTATTCCCGCCCCTGCGCCCTTGAGGGCCCGGACGGTCAGAGTCCACGCCCGGTCCAGATCCCGAACCCGGTAGAACTCGGCGAGAAGGATGGCGATCGGCCCACCGATCAGGGCTCCCACCACGGGGATGACAAAGAAACCGACGATCACGCCCAATAGACCGACGCCCAGGATCCAGCGCGGGGCATCGCCGCCTGCGGCCATCCGCACCGAGAGCAGGGTGGAGAGCACCATCCCCGTCACGCCGATCGCCGCGAGAATGCCCAGCGTGACCCAGCCCGTCAGGCCGACGTCCCCCAGAAGCGCCCACACGGCGGCTCCCCCCAGAACCATCAGTATTCCCGGGAAGTAGGGGATGATGGTGCCCGCGAGCCCCAGGAGCATCAAGAGCGCCACGATGATCTCGAGACCGGACAAAGGACCCTCCTGGTTCGGCTGCTGCCGCCCGTCACGAGGCGTTCCACGCCATGCTGGAAGATATGGAGGGGCGCTACGCCTAGCCGGCCTTAGCGCTCCGGGGGACTAGCGCCCTAGGGGACCCACTGACCGGAGATCTTCTGCACCTCCATGCCCCGCCGCTCGATCCACCAATAGTAGCGCGGGCCGACATCGGGGAATGACGCGAGGAAACCGGACCAGTCGGCAACCGTAAGGCCGCCGGAGTCGTCGGGGATCTCGACGACAACGCCCGGCGAGACCGAGAAGGTCCGCAGTTGGGTGTTGAGGTTGCGGATGTAGTAGTCGTTGGGCGGCGGAGACTCTTCGCCCGCCGCGGAGGCCGCCTCCGCGGCTTCATCGTCCGTGAGGAAGTCGGCGTAGTCGATCTTGAGCCTGCCTATGTCGCCGTCATTCCAGGCCCTGGTGATGAAACCCCCGGCCCGGACCAGTCCTCCTCCGAGGGCCTCTTCCGAGGTGCTGAGCAGGCTATCGGCGGTCGGTTTGGACTCGGATGACTCGGTGGTTCCGTCCGGCAGTGACGTGGTCGAGGTGTCGCCGCCTGTGTCTCCCTCGGTGCTGGGCACCACTGCGGCGCTCGTGATGGACGGCTCGCTGGTCGCACCGGTACCGCCTGGCTCCTCGTCCGCGCCGCCGCAACCCGCGAGAATGGTTACCGTGATCAGGGAAATCAGCAGCGAAAGCTTGCCAAAAAGCCTGTCCGATCTCATGCGCCCCCCTTTGTCGGCGACCTCAGATCGGGGCTGCGCAGCCCCTAGACCGCCATTCTAGCGAATCAAGCGGTGTCCACCAGTGAACGCGTACCGCATCCCGCGGGTCGAGCCCAGGCTGACGGCGTTGGCTACTTCAGCAGCAGTTCGTATCCCGCCTGTTCCCAGGCGACGAAGCCGCCATCCAGGTTGTACAGATTGTCGTACCCCGCGTCCGCCCACGCTTCGGCGGCGATGCGGCTCATCCGGTCGCTCCGGCAGTAGAGCACCATTTTGGCCGACTTGTCCTCGGGCAGTTCCGTGATCTGTTCCACGGGTTTGTCGTAGGGGATGAAGAGGTCGGTTTGCTCGATCTCGCCCTCGTAGGGCACGTGGGTGTTGATCAGGAGGAAGTCCTTGCCTTCCAGCATTTGAGCCAACTCGTCCGGGGAGATATCGGTATAGGGATCGCTGCTCGGCGCCGACGTAATGGCGGAGCCTCCAGCAGTGTCTTCGGTGGCGGCTCCGGTGTCCGTAGGCTCCGCCTGGTCCGATGAGCAGGAGACCAGCAGCATGCCGCCGGCGATCAGCGCCGGCAGGACGACGAGCACGAGAAGCGGCGAACGGAACCTGTTATCTTTGCCCACGGAGATTCCAACCTTTATCTAGTGGAAAGTAGCTTTATGGAGCAGATGGTATCACCGCGGGTGACTGCCCGCAGGGGACTGGCGGACTTGGCTTTGCTGCTTCCGGTCATCGTCTCTTGTCTGCTGCTGGTCGCCCACTACCTCCGGTCCTTCCAGCCACAGTTGATGATGCTCTTTCTGCTGCTGCCGCTGCTACTACTGGTGCGGCGGCGTTGGGCCGCACGCGTGGTGCAGGTGGCGCTCCTGTTCGGAGCCTTCGAGTGGGTGACCACCGCGCTGCTGCTGCTCGGGCAGCGGCGCGGGTTGGGTGAGCCATACGGAAGGATGCTCGCAATCCTCTTTGGAGTTGCCGGGTTCACCATCCTGGCGGGAGCCCTGTTGGAGTTGCCGCGGCTGCACCGCCGTTACGCCAAGGGCTAACCAAGGCCGCGGCTGCGCTGACGTTACGCCAGCGAGTGACCAGCGGGTCGCACGCTCAGCACTGAATCCGGTCGAAACCGGGCGGAAGGCCGTCCGTCACCTCGGCCCCTTCAATGTCCTCCACCTGACGGCTTAACCAGCCGACCGTTTCTTCCGGCCAGTCGTGGCACCAGGCCATGCGGTCGTCGTGCGAACATGCACCGGTCCCCAGTTCCAGCGCGGGAGTGAGTCCGGCCTGCCGTTGGGCTTCGGCTCCGCAGCGTCTGCGCACCAGGTGCTCATCTTCCTGCCGGCAGACCAGGCAGTGAGAAACCCTTTCATTCTCGACCATGGCTAACCCTCCTCGCGATTGCGAACCTTCGTCATGGAGCGCTCCTTGCTCGTCCGGCCTAGATTCACGGCCCGGTCACCCCATGCTGAGGATGGTCGAGCCCGTGGTCTGTCTTTCTTCCAGCGCCCCGTGGGCCATTGCCGCCTGCTCCAGTGCGAACTCTTGGCCGATCTCGACGGCGATCCTGTTCTGGGCGACGGCTTCAAAGAGTGCCGATGCGCTCGCCAGGAGCTCCTCGTGGGTCCCGGTGTAGTCCGCCAAGCGGGGGCGGGTGAGGTAGACCGACCCTTTCTCGGCCAGCGTAAGGACGTCCACCGGCTTCGGCCTGCCCGAAGCGTTGCCGAAAGAGACGCAAAGACCCCGCGGCGACAGGCAATCGAGGGAACCGGCCAGGGTGGAGCGGCCGACCCCGTCGTAGACCACGGGCACGCCCTTCCCTCCGGTCAGCTCGCGCACGCGCTCGACGAAGTCTTCTTCCTTGTAGTTGATGGTGCGCGCGCAGCCGTGGTTGCGGGCCAGTGTGGCTTTGAGGCCGCTACCCACGGTGCCTATGACCGTCGCCCCGAGCGAGGAGAGCCACTCACAGGCCAGTAGTCCGACCCCGCCCGCCGCCGCATGCCAGAGCACGGTCATTCCCTCCGTCACGGGGAAGGTTCGCCGGATCAGGTACTCGACGGTCATCCCCCGCAGAGTGATGGCCGCGGCCGTACGCGTGTCGACCGGCTCGGGGAGCGGGATTAGTCGGTCTGCCTGGATTAGGCGGATGTCGGAGTAGGAGCCGGGCGGGCCGCCCGCATAGGCCACCCGGTCTCCGGCGGCCACGGACTGCACCCCCTGGCCCACAGACTCGACGACTCCGGCGCCTTCCTGGCCCAGAACCAGGGGCAGGTTTGCCGGATATAGGCCGCTGCGGTGGTAGGTGTCGATGAAGTTGACGCCCGCAAACTCGTGGCGCACGCGGGCTTCGCCTGGTCCCGGCTCCGAGACCCCGACTTCCTCCAGCCGCAGAACCTCGGGCCCTCCGGGTTCGTGAATCCTGACGGCCCGCGCCTTCATGTGGTTTCGATCTTCAGGCCGGAGCCCAGACGGTAATCTTGCTGCCACATGGGCGGCGCGCCGGCCTCATCGGCGTCGCGCAACTGAAACCTAAGGACCCTGTCGCCCGTGAAGTAGCCCTCGGGGACGTGGACCGGAGCGATCAACTCGGTTTTTCCTTGGGAGACCACGAGGGAGGAGTTGCCGGCTTCGACGCCCGCCTCTTCAACGGCCGGATCCCGCCAGCTCAGTTCTAGGCGATCGTACTGTAGCCCCTTCAACTTGAATCTGAAGTCGGCTCGCACCTCGCCCTTGTCGCGCTCGAGCGTGGGTCCGCCGATCAATTCCGCTGCCATTGGCTTCACCTCTTTGCAAATCCTGGGAACCTTGCAGTCGCTCTCCCCGAATCGCGAGGGCCGAGAAACGCCGGCAGCGCAGGAAAGAATCGTTTCCTTGGGTTATCCGTGATGCAGAATGGGAATCTTTAAGATGCACATAGGAGGGAAACCGAGCCTTCAGGCGGAAGTACCGATCCCTCCCTTGACTGTGCGGGGCCGCTCTTCCGAGCGGCCCTTGTCTTTCCCGGGTGCCCCAACACTCTGCCGGAGTGCCCGCCCGCTAGGGTAAGCTCTTTTCATGGACTGGGGCCAACTGTCGGACATACTAATCTTGCTCGGCGCCGCCCTCGTGCTGGGTATCGTGGCCGAGCAGCTCCGGCAGAGCGCCATCATTGGCTACCTTCTCGCCGGGATGCTGATCGGGCCCAACGTCCTCGGGCTGATCCCCAGCGGGGAAGAGGTGGACGTGCTCGCTGAATTGGGCGCCGCCCTCCTCCTCTTCACGATCGGCCTGGAGTTCTCGCTGCGGCGACTGCTCCGGTTGGGTTGGGTGCCTTTCGTCGCCGGAGGGGCGCAGATCATGCTCACCGGCGCCGCCGCGTATCTCGTCGGCGTCGCTCTGAGTTTGGGCACCCGTCCCGCCATGGCGGTGGGGGCGGTCGCCGCTCTCTCGAGCACCGCCTTCGTGGTCCGGGTGCTTACCGATCGCGCTCAGACGGACAGCGTATTCGGCCGCAACGCGATTGCCATCCTTCTCATCCAGGATGTGGCCGTGGTGCCGTTGGTCTTCTTCGTGTCGGCGCTCACGGGCGATGGTGGTCTCGATGAAACCCTGTGGGATCTCGGGCGCGCGGCATTGTTGGGCGCCGTCGCCCTCGGAGTGCTCTATCTGCTGGTCGGAGTGTTCCTGCCCACGGTCTTCCGCCTCGGCGGGTTGACGCGCAATCGCGAACTCCCCATCCTCCTGGCGGTGCTGGTGGCTCTAGGTGCGACATGGGGAGCCCACTCCATAGAATTCAGTCCCGCGGTCGGCGCCTTCGCCGCCGGGCTCTTACTGGCGGAGTCGCCGTTCGCGGTGCAGATTCGCTCGGACATCTCCGCGCTTCGCACCTTGCTGATCACGCTCTTTTTCTCTTCGGTGGGTATGTTCGGCGATCCCGCCTGGGCCGTGTCTCACGCCGGGATGGTGCTGGCGTTGGTGGTACTGGTGGTTGTCGGAAAGAGCGGGATCGTGGCCGGGGTGTTGCGGCTTTTGGGATATCGCTTCGGCACCGCCCTGGCCACCGGCCTGACCATCGCCCAGGTCGGAGAGTTCTCCTTTGTGCTGGCTCAGGTGGCCCGAGGCGAAGGGCTCTTCGACGACGATCTGTTTCGGCTGGTTCTGTCGGTGACGGTGCTGACGCTGCTGCTTACTCCTTATCTGGCCACGGCCGCCGCCCGGGTTCTTCCCGAAGCAACGGCGGGGCGGCGGGGCCGGGGCGGCAAACGCGAGGCGGAACTGGCATGCGGCGACGGGCCGGGTCACGTGGTGGTGATCGGATACGGACCTGCCGGCCAGCGGGCGGCGGACGTCATCCGCGAGGGGGGAGTCGAGCATCTCACCGCCGTCGACCTCAATCCGCGCAATGCGGTGGCCGCCAGGGAGCACGGCATCCGCCTGCACCTGGGGGACGCCACGCACGCGGAGGTGCTCGAGCACCTGGAGATCGGTTGCGCCTCCGCGGTTCTTATCACCATCCCGGACCCCGCTGCGACCAAACGGGTTATCGACCTCGTCCGCTTTCTCGCTCCGCAGGCCCACATCCTGGTCCGCGCCCGCTACCACATATATCAGGAGGACTTCCGCCGAGCCGGCGCCACCACCATCGTGGATGAGGAAGCTCAGGTGGGGCTGCAACTGGCGAACGAGGCCAAAGAGCTGTTGGGTCTCGACGGGGCCAAGGGCGACGGCCCTCGGGTTGAGGGCGGATTGAGGGCGGATTGAGGGCGGCCACTCGCCCAAGGCGTCGCCGTCCTGCAGCACGTTGCGCGGGTCGGGGACCGGATACTTGTCATGTACTACGAGCTGTAGTACAATGCAGTCAACAGCAAACGGGTCGGTCGGTCGCAAGGCCGGCATGGCGACGACACGTTTCAAACAAAACCCATCCTCCCTCCTTCGAACTAGGGGCCCCGATGACGTGGCAGCGTCGGGGCCCTCGGTTCATTCTGGAGGGACTTGGGGGTTCTTGAGGGGACTCTTGAGGGGGCTCTAGTGGCTCGTCGGGAGCCTCATTCCCCGGGGTTCTGAACCGGCCTCCCGCCGTCCGGTGATCGCTTGAAAACCCCCCGGCCTCTGGTATCATCCCTCTTCGCCTTTAGGCGGCATTCCCGTGGGGGGATGCCCGAGTGGCCAAAGGGAGCAGACTGTAAATCTGCCGGCGCTGCCTACGGAGGTTCAAATCCTCCTCCCCCCACCTTAGCTTTTGCGCCGGTCACGCGGCGCGGGACAGGTGGGTCGGCGGCGATGCCGGTCTTCCGGGACGGGCCTCCATAGCTCAGTTGGTAGAGCACTTCCATGGTAAGGAAGGGGTCAGCGGTTCAAGTCCGCTTGGGGGCTCCATACAAGGCGGGGTAGCTCAGTTGGTCAGAGCAGCGGAATCATAATCCGCGAGTCCGGGGTTCGAGTCCCTGCCCCGCTACCTAGGCTTCATCGTACAACCCAGGGAGGGCTGTTCTCCCTTGGGTTCCCGTTGTGGGCTATGGTAGGATGCCGCATCGTTCAAGATAGGGAATGGTGAAGTAATGCGGGTTAGAGTCACGATGGCCTGCCAAGAGTGCAAGCGCCGCAATTACACCAGTATGAAGAACAAGCGGAACGATCCGGAGCGGATCGAGTTCCGCAAGTACTGCAAGTGGTGTGAGGGTCATACGGTCCATAAGGAAACCAAGTAGCGCGAGTCATTCGCAGGGCAGTAGCTCAGCTGGCTAGAGCAGCGGTCTCCAAAACCGCAGGCCGTGGGTTCGAATCCCTCCTGCCCTGCCAGGTTTCTTCTAAATAGGTGTGTGATGGCAAAGACTACGACGAGTAAGCCGACGCCCAAGACGTCTCGGGCGCAGAACCGCGGAAGCGCGGTGGCTCGCTCCACCCGTTCCCAGGCGATGCAGCGGGGCGGCCGTCTTGGTACCTTCTTTCGCGAAGTGCGTGTGGAGATGGGCAAAGTCACCTGGCCGGAGCGGGATGAGTTGCTCCAGTCGACCATGGTCGTGCTGGTCGCGTGCATAATCGCCGCGGTCTACATCGGCCTCTGGGACCTCGTCTGGGCCACTCTCGTCGATCTGGTCAGGTTAGGGTAGGGCGCCCGGTGTTCGATCCAAAGTGGTACGTAATCAACACGTACTCCGGTCATGAGAACAAGGCGCGGGCCAACCTGGAGCACCGTATCCAGTCGATGAATCAGGTGGATGCGTTTGAGGATATCGTCGTGCCCACCGAGCAGGTGGTCGAGACCAAGGGCGGCAAGAAGGTCCAGGTGGAGAAGCGGATCTTCCCCGGCTATATCCTGGTCAAGATGATCCTGACGGACGACTCCTGGTCTCTAGTGAAAAACACCCCCGGAGTAACCGGTTTCGTGGGCTCCGGCAGCGCCCCGACTCCCTTGAGCCCGAGTGAGGTCGATCGCATCCTGCATACGGCCACCGTCGAGAAGCCCAAGGCCAAGGCGGAATTCTCCGTCGGGGATCAGGTGAAGGTGATTGCCGGCCCGCTGAGCGACTTTACCGGTGAGGTGTCCGAGGTCAATGCGGAGCAGAGCAAGCTCAAGGTGATGGTTTCCATTTTCGGTCGCGACACGCCGACCGAACTTGGTTTCGAGCAGGTCAAGAAGATCTAACAAAGTTTTTCGGTGACGGGAGCGATCGGTGGCGAAGAAAGTTAGGGCGATCATCAAACTGCAGATTCCGGCGGGGCAAGCGAGCCCGGCCCCCCCAGTGGGCCCTGCGCTCGGCCAGCACGGGATCAACATCATGGAGTTCACGAAGGCGTACAACGCCCAGACGCAGGACCGCGTCGGGACGATCATCCCGGTGGAGATCACTGTCTTCGAGGACCGCTCCTTCACCTTCATCACGAAGACTCCGCCGGCGGCTGTGCTCATCCGGCAGGCCGCGGGGATCGACAAGGGCTCAGGCGTGCCGAACCGCGACAAGGTGGGCAAGATCACCGGCGCGCAGCTCCGGGAGATCGCCGAGACCAAACTCCCCGACCTCAACGCCAATGACGTCGAGGGCGCGATGGAGATCATCGCTGGCACCGCCCGCAGCATGGGCGTAACCGTGGAGGGCCGCTAGGCCCGAAGCGCCGGGAGCCAAGGCGGAAGCCGCGCTTCCATGTAGACAAGCAGGACCGCGGCGGCCAAGCGCGCCGCCGGGGTCCGATAGCGGTGGGAGGGCTAATAGCCCGCAGGCACCACCAGAAGGTAGGTCGATATGGCCCGTTCCAAGCGCTACCGCGAGGCGCGTCGCTCCGTGGACGTCACCCGCGAGTACTCCCCCGTCGAAGCCGTTCAGTTGCTGAAGCAACTCCCCTCGGCCAAATTCGACGAGACTATCGAAGTACATATGAAGCTGGGAGTGAATCCCCGGCATGCCGATCAGCAACTGCGCGGCACGCTGATGCTGCCCAACGGCACCGGTCAGGTCGTTCGCGTCGCCGTCTTCGCCAAAGGCGATAAAGCCACCGAGGCCCAGGAGGCCGGTGCGGACTTGGTGGGCGCCGAGGACCTGGCCGCCAAGGTGGAGGCCGGCGAGATCGACTTCGATGCAGCGATTGCCACCCCCGACATGATGGGCGTAGTCGGCAAGCTCGGCCGAGTGCTCGGTCCCCGCGGACTGATGCCTAATCCCAAAGCCGGCACCGTCACCTTCGACGTGGGCAAGGCGGTGCAGGACACCAAGGGCGGCAAGATCGAGTACCGCACCGACAAGTTCGGCGTGGTGCACGTGATCATCGGGAAGAAGTCTTTTAGCGAGAAGCAAATCGTCGAGAATTACGCCGAGATGCTGGACGAGGTCATCCGCGCCAAGCCGGCGGCGGCCAAGGGCAAGTACCTGCGCTCGATCACGCTGACCAGCACCATGGGCCCGGGAATTCCGGTCGACTCGACCAAGAGCCGGGGTCTGATCGAGGAGCTCGAGGAGGCCGCGGCGGCAGAAGCGGCAGTCTAGTCCTGCTTGTTTCCCGTTTCTCAAACGCCCACACGCCGCAATTGGTTGCTACTGGGAGGCCGTGCTATAATGTTCGGCCAAGCCCGAGACAGCCGGCGCCGCCCCGCGGGGTGGCCGAAATGGTGAAGAGCGCTTCATCGGCCGGCCGAGGCAGACGTTAGACGCGAGCGAGACCGCCAACAGGCAGCCTCCATTCGCTATCATCGTCCACTTCCGTCTCGGGGTGGGCGTTTTTTTTATGCAATGAAGGAGGGAGGCAGATGCCGAAACCGGAGAAGGTCGCGGCGGTCAACGAGATCGTCGACGATCTGAAGACCCATCCTTCGTACTTCCTGGTGGATTATCGTGGGATCACGGTGTCCGAGGCGACCGAGTTGCGGAGCAAGCTGCGCGACGCCGGCGCCGAGTTCAAGGTGGTCAAGAACACCTTGGCGCTGCGGGCGGTGGGTCAGACCGGCATGGAAGCCGTTGGCCCCATGCTGGAAGGTCCGACCGCCATCGCCTACTGTGACGACGATCCGGTCGGTCCGGCCAAGGCCATCCAGGATTTCGCGAAGAGTTCCAAGAAGCTTACGATCAAGGGTGGATTCCTGCGCGATCATTTGATCGCTGCGTCACAGGTGGAGGAGCTTGCCTCTCTGCCCAGCCGTGACGAGCTGGTGGCCAAGGTCGTCGGCGGGATCGCTGCGCCGCTGTACGGTTTTGCGACCGTGCTGACCGGCCCGATCCGTGGGTTTACCATCGCCCTGGACCAGATTCGAGAGCAGAAGGCGCAGGCGGCCTAGCCACGTGAGCGGCGGCCGCGTGCCGCCGGAGAAACGATGCGCCCCGATTGTGTGGGGGAGGAGGTGAACAGCAGTATGAACTCTCAAGAGCTTATCGAAGAGATCAAGAAGATGTCCGTGCTCGAACTGGCGGAGGTCGTCAAGGCCCTGGAGGAGGAGTTTGGCGTGAGCGCCGCCGCCCCCGTAGCCGCCGCCGGCGCCCCCGCGGGAGCCGCTCCGGCCGAGGCCGAAGAGCAGACCGAGTTCGACGTGGTCCTTCAAGCGGCCGGCGACAAGAAGATCCAGGTGATCAAGGTCGTCCGGCAGATCACCGGCCTGGGCCTCAAAGAGGCCAAGGCCCTGGTCGACAATGCTCCGAACGCCGTCAAGGAAGCCATCACCAAAGACGAGGCCGAAGAGGTCAAAGGTCAGCTGGAAGAAGCCGGCGCGACCGTAGAGGTCAAGTAAAGATCTCGGCCAGCAGCTTTCGAGCCCGGTCAGGGGTGCCTAAATTGGTGCCCCGCCGGGCTTGTGCACGTTTGCCGAGCTGTGATAACATCCGAGTTTGCGCGTTCGTGCGCTAATCCTTGCCCGTCTCAATGAGGAGTGACCCGTTTGAGCCCCACGACGACGACTCCGAGACCTCGTAAATCCTTCTCGAAGCTTCCCCAGATCCTAGATGTTCCCCCGTTGATCGCGATTCAGCTAGATTCCTTCAACTGGTTCAAGAATGAAGGCCTGCGCGAGACGATCGACGACATCAACCCGATCCAGGACTACACCGAGAACTACGCCGTCGAGTTCGGCGAATACGAGTTCGAAGATCCTAATGATTCTATAGCCGAATGCAAGGATAAGGACAAGACCTATTCGGCGCCGCTGTTCGTGACCGTCCGCTTCGTCAACCGCGAAACCGGCGAGATCCGTGAGCAGAAAGTCTTCATGGGCGACTTCCCCATGATGACTCCTCAGGGCACCTTCATCATCAACGGCACCGAGCGGGTGATCGTTACCCAGCTGGTCCGTTCCCCCGGGGCCTACGTCATGGAGGCCAAGGACGCGGCCAAGCAGGTGTTGATCGCCAACCTGATGCCGGCGCGGGGCTCCTGGCTGGAATTCGAGATCGACAAGCGCGGCCAGGTGAACGTGCGCATCGACCGCAAGCGCAAGCTGCCCGTCACCGTGTTCTTGCGGGCGCTGGCCGGAATCTCGAACGAGAAGACCGGGGACGATCCGGGCGTGCTCGAGAAGGGCACCGACGAGGAGATCCTGGAACTCTTCGACAACAACCCCTTCATCCGCGACACGCTGGAGAAGGATTCCATCAAGACGGTGGAAGAGGCCTTGGTCGAGCTCTTCAAGAAGCAGCGGCCCGGTGAGCCGCCCACGCTCGAAGCCAGCCGCAACCTCCTGCGCAACATCTGCTTCGATCCCAAGCGCTACGACCTGACCCGAGTGGGCCGCCACAAGATCAACGCGCGCCTCAACCTGGATACCGACCTCACCGTGCGCACGCTGACCAAAGAGGACATCGTCGCGCTGCTCAAAGAATTGGTTTCCATCCCCCTGGCCATAGACCATGAGGGCATCCTGCAGGAGGTCAAAGACCTCTCCGAGGCCGCCCAGAACCTCAACTGGGAAGACGTCTACGGACGCCTGGACGAGTACGAGCACTTCGGCAACCGCCGCCTGCGGACCGTGGGCGAGCTGGTGCAGGAGGCCTTCCGCATCGGCCTCTACCGCATGGAGCGGGTGGTGCGCGAGCGGATGACCACCGAGGACGTCGACACCATCACTCCGCAGACCATCATCAACATCCGGCCGGTGGTGGCTGCGCTCAAGGAATTCTTCGGGAGCTCGCAACTCTCGCAGTTCATGGATCAGACCAACTCGCTGTCGGGCCTGACCCACCGCCGCCGGCTCTCGGCTTTGGGTGCGGGCGGGCTCACCCGGGAGCGCGCCCCCATTGAGGTGCGGGACGTGCACCCCACCCACTACGGCCGCATGTGCCCGATCGAGACCCCGGAAGGACCGAACATCGGTCTGATGGGTTCGCTTTCGAGCTACGCGACCATCAACGAGTTCGGCTTCCTGCAGACGCCCTACCGCAAGTGCCTGGACGGTGAGGTCACCGAGGAGATCGAGTGGCTGACCGCCTACGAAGAGGAGAAGTTCACGATCGCTCAGGCGTCGGCGCCTATCGATCAGAAGACGGGCAGGTTCGTGAACGAGACCGTGCTGGCGCGGGCCCCCGGCGGCGAGTACATCTCGGCCGGAGCCAAGGACGTGCAGTTCATGGACGTCGCACCCAAGCAGATCGTCTCCGTGGCGACCGCGCTGATTCCTTTCCTCGAGCACAACGACGCCAACCGCGCTCTCATGGGATCCAACATGCAGCGCCAGGCGGTGCCGCTGCTCACCTCGGAAGCTCCGTTGGTGGGAACCGGCATTGAGCATCGCGCCGCCGTGGACACCGGGGACGTAGTGGTGGCCGAGAAGCGCGGACGCGTGAGAAGCGTGTCGGCCACGCGGATCCTGGTGGAAGCCGACACCGGCGAAATCGACAAGTACGAGCTGATGAAGTTCACCCGCTCCAATCAGGGAACCCTCGGTCATCAGCGCCCCCTGGTCAACGTGGGCGACGAGGTGGAAGAGGGCGCCATTCTCGCGGACGGCTCCTCCACGGCCCAAGGTGAACTGGCCCTGGGCAAGAACCTGCTCGTGGCCTTCATGAGCTGGGAGGGCTACAACTTCGAGGACTCGATCATCATCTCCGAGCGTCTGGTCAAGGACGACGTTCTCACCTCGATCCATATCGAGGAATACGAGGTGGAGGCGCGCTCGACCAAGCTGGGCGATGAGGAGATCACCCGCGACATCCCCAACCGCAGCGAGGAGACCCTCGCCAACCTCGATGAGGACGGCGTGGTCAGGATCGGGGCCGAAGTGGCCGCCGGCAACCTCCTGGTCGGCAAGATCACGCCCAAGGGCGAGACCGAATTGACGGCGGAGGAGAAGCTGATCCGCGCCATCTTCAAAGAGAAGGCGCGTGAGGTCCGCGACACCTCTCTCAAGGTGCCCCACGGCGAGAAGGGCGTTGTCATCGACGTCAAGGAGTTTAGCCGCGAGGCCGGCGATGACCTCTCGCCGGGCGTCAACCGTCTGGTGCGGGTGTACGTGGCCAAGAAGCGCAAGATCGCCGAGGGCGACAAGCTTGCCGGACGCCACGGCAACAAGGGCGTCATCTCGAAGATCGTGCCCGAAGAGGACATGCCCTTCATGGAAGACGGCGGTCCCGTGGACATCATCCTCAATCCCCTGGGCGTTCCCAGCCGGATGAACATCGGCCAGGTCATGGAGACCCACTTGGGCTGGGCGGCCAAGCACGGCTTCCTGGTGCTCGAGCCCAACGGCACTGATGCTGCCGTCGATACTAAGGCTGAGCGCCGCGACATGTCATCCCAGGAGCAGGCCGACCTGATCAACAAGTACTATCGGGTGACCGACGAGAGCTTCGCCGAAGGTCCTGCGCCGGTGGCTACTCCGGTCTTTGACGGCGCATCCGCGAGCGACGTCGACCGCGCTCTGTTGGGCTGGGTGGCCGCGCATCCGGACAGCAAGGTACGCATGGGCGTCGACCTCACCCGCCGTGAGGGGACGCACATCAGCGGCAAGGTGCGGCTCTTCAACGGCCGCACCGGGGAGCCCTACGACCAGCGGGTCACCGTGGGCTACATGTACATCTTGAAGCTCCACCACCTGGTGGACGACAAGATTCACGCGCGCTCGACCGGCCCATACTCGCTCGTGACGCAGCAGCCCCTGGGCGGTAAAGCTCAGTTCGGCGGCCAGCGCTTCGGCGAGATGGAAGTCTGGGCGCTCGAGGCCTACGGCGCGGCCTACACCTTGCAAGAAATGCTGACCATCAAGTCCGATGACACCCTCGGGCGGGTTAAGGCTTACGAGGCCATCGTCAAGGGCGACAACATCGCCCGGCCGGGCATCCCCGAGTCCTTCAAGGTGCTGCTCAAGGAGATGCAGTCCCTGGGGCTCGACGTCAACGTCATCAGCGAGGAAGGCGGACCGCTCGAGGTGGCCGAGGAGGAAGACGACCTTCTCCGCGCCGCCGAGGAACTCGGTATCGACCTGGCTGCCCGCCGCCGTGCGGAAGACCGAGCGGCTCAGGCTCAGGCCGCGCTCGTCTCCAGCGGCGACTTCGATAAGGACGAGGGCGAGGCTGAGGCCGACGTAGTGGAAGAAGAGCCCGCGGGCATCTTGCTCGAGTCCGCGATCGAGCCTGCCGACGAATTCGAGTCCGAGGAGGCCGACATCGCCGGAGACTCAAACGGCGGCCGAAGCAGTGACGAAGTGCTACGCCTGGCCGACGAAGAAGAATAGGACCGAGGACGAGGGTAAGGAGATCATCCTTTGATCGATATCAATGAGTTCGATGCGATAAAGATCGGCCTCGCGTCGCCTGAGCACATCAGGGCGTGGTCCTCGGGCGAGGTGATCAAGCCGGAGACGATCAATTACCGGACGCTGAAGCCGGAGAAGGACGGCCTTTTCTGCGAGCGCATCTTCGGTCCCACCAAAGACTGGGAGTGCTACTGCGGGAAGTACAAGCGCGTCCGCTACAAGGGCATCATCTGCGAGCGCTGCGGTGTCGAGGTCACCCGGGCCAAGGTGCGCCGGGAGCGCATGGGCCACATCGACCTGGCCGCTCCCGTCAGCCACATCTGGTACTTCAAGGGCGTCCCCAGCCGCATGGGCTACCTTTTGGACATCAGTCCCAAGCAGCTCGAGCGGGTGCTCTACTTCAGCGCCTCCATCGTTACCTGGGCGGATACGGACAAGCGCGAAGAGGACATCGATACGCTCGAGGAGCAGGTCCAGGCCGACATCGACAACCTATTCGTGACCCGTGACGAGCGCCGGGTAAAGATCATGGCCGAGCGCGACAAGCGGGTCAGCGTGCTGCAGGGCAACTCCACGCCCGACGCCGACGACGAGGTGGCGCTGGGCTTCGACGAGGTTCCCCTCGAGGAGTTGACCGAGGCCGAAGTCGAGAAGCGCGCCAACGCGCTGCGCCAGGAAGCGGACGAGCGCCTAAAGACGCTCGAGCGCATCTCCGACGAGCAGGCCACCCGTCTGCGCGAACTTTGGACCACCTTCCGAGATCTGGAGAAGTCGCAGATCATCACCGACGAGACCCTGTTTCGGGAGCTCAAAGAGAAGTTCGGCAGCCCCTTCGGCTACGGCACCTACTTCCGGGGCGGCATGGGCGCGGAGGCGATTCGCGAACTCTTGGCTTCCATCGACCTGGAGGACGAAGCCGCCAGCCTGCGCGAGACCATCAAGACCTCGAAGGGCCAGCGCCAGTCGCGCGCGGTCAAGCGGCTCAAAGTGGTCGAGGGCTTCCTTCGCAGCGAGAACCGTCCCGAGTGGATGATCCTGGAGACCGTGCCGGTGATTCCGCCGGAACTGCGGCCCATGGTGCAGCTGGACGGCGGCCGCTTCGCCACCAGTGACCTGAACGACCTCTACCGGCGGGTGATCAACCGCAACAACCGCCTAAAGCGGCTGCTCGATCTGGGCGCGCCCGAGATCATCGTAAATAACGAAAAGCGCATGCTGCAGGAGGCGGTCGACGCCCTGTTTGACAACGGCCGCCGCGGCCGCGCGGTCACCGGCCCGGGCAACCGCCCCTTGAAGTCGCTTTCCGACATGCTGAAAGGCAAGCAGGGCCGCTTCCGCCAGAACCTCCTGGGTAAGCGGGTCGACTACTCCGGCCGCTCGGTGATCGTGGCCGGTCCGGAGCTCAAGCTCCATCAGGCCGGGATCCCGAAGACCATGGCCCTCGAGCTCTTCAAGCCCTTTGTCATGAGCCGCCTGGTCGAGCGCCGGCAGGTGCAGAACATCAAGGCCGCGAAGAAGATCGTGGAGAGCGAGATCCCCGAGGTCTGGGACGTACTAGACGAGGTGATCAGCGAGCACCCGGTGCTGCTTAACCGCGCTCCCACGCTTCACCGGCTGGGCATTCAGGCCTTCGAGCCGGTGCTGGTCGAGGGCAAGGCGATTCAGCTGCATCCCCTGGTGTGCGTAGCCTTTAACGCCGACTTCGACGGCGACCAGATGGCCGTGCACCTGCCGCTGTCGGTGGAAGCTCAAGCCGAGGCGCGGATCCTCATGCTCTCGGCAAACAACATTCTCTCGCCGTCCAACGGGCGGCCCATCGCTATTCCCAGCCAGGACATGATCCTCGGGGTCTACTACCTGACCTACTACGAGCCCCAGGACGGTCAGACCGACATCATGGGCATCGATTCATCGGACGGCGAGGCCCTCGCCCAGCTGGATCCGAAGCCCCATGCCTTCTCCGAGTCGCAAGAGCTAGAGAAGGCCTATCTGCTCAAGCGGGTGGGCCTGCAGGACCCCGCGCTCTACCGTTGGAACGGCGGCCGGGTGCTGACCACCGTGGGACGCGCGCTCTTTAACGCAAAAGTGGAAGAGGGCTTCCGCGAGTACTTCGGTAAGGCCTGGGACGAGGACGGCGAAGACGGCCGCCCGGCGCGCAAGCACGACTATGAGTTCCAAAACCACGTCTTTACCAAGCGGGAGATGGCGCAGTTCGTCTCTGACCTGGTAGAGACCTTCGGTGCGACCGCCGTGGCCCACATCCTCGACGTACTCAAGGATCTGGGCTTCCACTACGCCACTGTCGCCGGGGTCACCATCTCGAAGAACGACATCGTGGTGCCGCCGGACAAGGACGAGATCCTGGCCGGCTACGAGGAGAAGGTATCCAACATCCAGCGCGAGTACGGCCGGGGCAACCTGACCGAGGCTGAGCGGCGCGAACGGGTTACCGACCTGTGGAACGAGGCCACCGACGAGGTGGCGGAAGCCATGCAGAAGAACTTCCGCCGGCTAAACCCGGTGTACATGATGGCCAACTCCGGAGCCCGGGGCTCCTTCAAGCAGATCCGCCAACTGGCGGGGATGCGGGGCCTGATGGCCAATCCGAAGGGTGAGATCATCGAGCGCCCGATCAAGGCCAACTTCATGGAAGGCCTCTCGGTGCTCGAGTACTTTATCTCGACGCACGGCGCCCGCAAGGGTCTGGCCGACACCGCCCTGCGGACCGCCGACTCAGGCTACCTCACCCGGCGACTGGTGGACGTGGCGCAGGACGTGGTCATCCGCGAAGAGGAGTGCGGCACGCACGAATCTATCGCCCAACCGATGCACTCAGACAACCGGGAAGAGCACCTGCTCGGCCGCCTCTTGGGCGAGCCCGTGGCTGACCCCGAGACCGGCGAGATCGTCTTTGAGCGCGATACCGAGGTCACAAAGAAGGTGCTGCGTGAGCTGGACCTGCTCTTCCCCAAGGACAAGCATCCGGAACAGAAGATCCGCGTGCGCTCGGTGCTCGTTTGTGAGAGCGAGTTCGGGGTTTGCCAGCACTGCTACGGACGCTCGCTGGCGACCAACGAACTGGTCAGTCTGGGCGAGGCCGTAGGCCACATCGCGGCGCAGTCGATCGGCGAGCCGGGTACTCAGCTGACCATGCGGACCTTCCACACCGGTGGTGTGGCCGGAGCCGACATCACCCACGGTCTGCCGCGGGTGGTCGAGCTCTTCGAGGCGCGTAAGCCCAAGGGCCAGGCGCGCATCGTCGACGTCGAACTCGATCCGGAACGCGAGTACGTCGCCCGGGTGGAAGAGGACGACAAGGGGCGTACGGTCACTATCGAAGACGAAGCCGGGCTCGAGGTGCACTCCTACAACGTCAGCCGCCGGCAACGCCTGCTCGTTAAAGAGGGGCAGCGCATCCAGTCCGGCGACCAGCTCTACGAGGGCTCGATGAACCCCCACGACCTCCTGCAATATCGCGGCACGCTGGGCACCGCTCAGTATCTGGTCGGCGAGGTGCAGAAGGTCTACAAGAGCCAGGGCGTGGACATCAACGACAAGCACATCGAACTGATCGTGCGCCAGATGACCAAGAAGGTCATGGTAGACGTCGCGGGCGACTCGAGGTTCCTACCCGGCCAGATGGTGGACAAGCTCGTGCTCGAGCGGGAGAACACCGACCTGGCCGAGGCCGGACTCGAAGAGTCCACGGCGGAGGAGCTCCTCCTCGGCATCACCAAGGCCTCGCTGGCGACGGAGAGCTTCCTCTCGGCGGCCTCCTTCCAGGAGACCACCAAGGTGCTGACCGACGCCGCGCTCGAAGGCAAGACCGATTACCTGCGCGGGCTCAAAGAGAACGTGATCATCGGTAAGCTGATTCCCGCGGCCACCGGGTTGCGCGAATACCGCAACACCGAGGTCTTCCCCATGCGGCCCGGACGTTTCGGCTTCGGCGGAGGCGAGGGTTACGAGGAAGAGGCCGGCGGCGGCATAACCTACGAGCAGGCCAGCCGGCTTCTGGGAGGCAGTGGCTCGGAGAGCCCGGCACCTCCGGCGGACGTGGCCCTCGACGAACTCGAGCTACCCACCTACATCCACTCTGTGCTGGCGCGGGCGGGTATCGATACGGTCGCCTCGCTCATCGGGCGGCGTCCCAAGGACCTGCTGAACGTTTCCGGCTTCGGCCAGAAGAGCCTGGAAGAGGTGCGGGCCCGGCTGGAAGAACGCGGTTGGGCGCTTAAAGACGACGAGATGGCTCTCGGCGGATTTGCCGGCAACGGTGGCAACGGTGGCGACGGTAGCGAGATCGGCGCCTCGGGCGGCGATGGCTTCGAGACAGATGAAGCCGAGTATGCCGGCGACGGCCTGTCGGAGGAGTAGCCGAGGCAGGCAACACACGCGCAAGAACCGAGACAAGCGGACACGGGGGCGATGCCTCTGTTGCAGCCCCCCGAGCCCTTTGTTATACTTCGCCGTCGCGGTTTCGGCCGAGTGCTCCCTCTGAGGAGGACGAGGCGGGGGCCGCAAAGGCATAAACGGGCATGCGGAATATCCAGATATAGGAGCATTTGTGCCGACGATTAATCAGCTGATCCGCAAAGGGCGGCAGCAGCAGGAAAAGAAGAACAGGACCCCAGCCCTCAAGGGCGCGCCGCAAAAGCGGGGCGTTTGCACCCGGGTGTACACGACCACTCCCAAGAAGCCGAACTCGGCCCTGCGGAAGGTTGCGCGCGTCCGGTTGACCAACGGGATGGAGATCACGGCTTACATTCCTGGAATCGGGCACAATCTGCAGGAGCACTCCGTGGTCTTGGTGCGCGGCGGCCGGGTCAAGGACCTGCCGGGCGTTCGTTACAAGGTCGTGCGGGCTGCTCTGGACGCGGCCGGCGTCGCCAACCGGAAGCAAAGTCGTTCCAAGTACGGCGTCAAAGCCGGCAGTTAGGTCAGGGGAGCTAGCACAAGATGGCACGTAGAGCACGCGCATCAAAGCGGGACATAGTTCCCGATCCGGTCTACCGCAATCGGCTGGTGACTCAGCTCGTCAACCGGCTGATGCTGGACGGCAAGAAGTCTCTGGCCGAGCAGATCGTCTACGACGCGATGGACATTCTTCGCGAGAGAACGGGACAGGACCCGGTGACGGTTCTCCGGGATGCGATCGAGAACATCCGCCCTTCTCTCGAGGTCAAGTCCCGCCGAGTCGGCGGCGCCAACTATCAGGTGCCGGTCGAAGTGGCGACCCGGCGGTCCTATACCCTGGCCGTCCGCTGGCTGGTCAATCACAGCCGGGACCGGCGTGAGAACAGCATGGCGACCCGCCTGGCCAACGAGCTGATCGACAGCTTCAACCGCACGGGCACGACCATGAAGAAGAAGGAAGACCTGCTACGCATGGCCGAGGCCAACAAGGCCTTTGCCCACTATCGCTGGTAGGCGGACTCTCTTTTTGAGCCGGAGCTCAACCGGGGCCTGACATCACCGGGCTTCAGTTGGTAAAGTATATGATTCGCGACCCTGCCCCGGGAGCGAGCTTTCGGGCGGGGCCGATGTGTGGGACGAAGTAGCGCAACATCACGAACGACGGGATACAGAGAACTAACGTGGCACAGGCAACGGAGAAAAAGGTAGTTTCCAACAGCAAGCGGCCGTTCCCGCTCGAGCGGGTGCGTAATATTGGCATCATGGCCCACATCGATGCCGGTAAGACGACGACCACCGAGCGGATCCTGTACTACACCGGCCGGACCTACAAGATCGGCGAGGTGCACGACGGGGCTGCCGTCATGGACTGGATGGAACAGGAGCAGGAGCGCGGGATCACCATCACGGCGGCCGCCACTACCTGCGAATGGAAAGATCATCGAATCAACATTATAGACACGCCCGGGCACGTGGACTTCACTATGGAGGTCGAGCGATCCCTTCGTGTCCTGGATGGGGCCATCGCCCTTTTTGACTCGGTTGCGGGCGTCGAGCCGCAGTCGGAAACGGTATGGCGGCAGGCCGACAAGTATGGGGTTCCCCGTATCGCGTTCATCAACAAGATGGACCGTACCGGCGCGGATTTCCGCCGCGGCGTCCAGACGATGATCGACCGCCTGCATGCCAATCCCTTGGTCATCCAACTCCCCATCGGGGCCGAGGACAACTTCCGCGGGATCGTAGACGTGGTGCGGATGAAGGCCTACTTGTACAAGGACGACATGGGCGTCGAGTGGGACGAGATCGACATCCCGGAAGACCTGCAGGCCGAGGCCCAGGAAGCCCACGCGCAGATGATCGAGATGCTGGCCGACCATAGCGAAAACATCATGATGGCCTACCTCGAGGGCGAAGAGGTGGCCGAAGCCGACGTGCGCGAGGCCATCCGCGAAGCGACGCTTAACATCGCGTTGGTGCCGGTTATGTGTGGGTCGGCTTTCAAGAACAAGGGCGTACAGATGCTGTTGGACGCCGTGCTCGAGTTCCTCCCGTCGCCGCTGGATGTCCCTCCGGTAGTGGGAGTCGATCCCAAGACCGGCGAAGAGATCATCCGTGAGGCCGGGGACGATCAGCCGTTTTCCGCGCTCGCCTTCAAGATCATGACCGATCCTTACGTCGGCAAGCTGACCTTCTTCCGGGTTTATTCCGGCTCGCTCAAGTCGGGCTCTTACGTGTACAACACGAGCAAGGGCAAGAAGGAGCGGGTGGGCCGCATCCTGCAGATGCACGCCAATCACCGGGAAGACCGCGAGGAGATCTTCAGCGGGGACATCGCCGCAGCCGTTGGCCTGAAGGCCACGACCACCGGCGACACGCTGACCGACTCGGATCATCAGGTGATCCTGGAGTCCATCGAGTTTCCCGAGCCCGTGATTCACGTGGCCATCGAGCCCAAGACCAAGGCGGATCAGGACAAACTGTCCGAGAGCTTGGTCAAGCTCTCCGAGGAGGACCCTACCTTCCGGGTCCGAACCGACGAGGAGACCGGCCAGACCATCATCGGCGGCATGGGCGAGCTTCATCTGGAGATCATCGTCGACCGTCTGCTGCGCGAATTTCGAGTGGACGCCAACGTCGGTCGTCCGCAGGTTGCTTACCGAGAGACCGTGCGCAAGCCGGTCGAGAAGGTGGAAGGCCGCTTCGTCCGGCAGACCGGCGGCCGCGGACAGTTCGGCCATGTGGTCATCCGCATGGAGCCGGCTGAGCCCGGGGAGGGCTTGGTCTTCACCAACAAGATCGTCGGCGGGTCCATCCCTCGAGAGTACATTCCCGCGGTCGAGGCCGGGGTGACCGAAGCCATGGAAACCGGGGTCATCGCCGGCTTCCCCATGGTGGATGTGAAGGTGGAGTTGTTCGACGGCTCCTATCATGAGGTCGACTCCTCGGAAATGGCCTTCAAGATCGCCGGTTCCATGGCCTTCAAGGAAGGGGCCAAGCGAGGCAAGCCGGTTCTGATGGAGCCGGTGGAAGCGGTCGAGGTCGTCGTCCCCGATGAGTACATGGGCGACGTGATGGGCGATCTCAGCGGCCGGCGTGGCCACATCCTGGGGATGGAACCCCGGGCGGGCGCACAGGTAATCCGCGCCGAGGTTCCCTTGGCGAGCATGTTCGGATACGCTACCGACCTTCGCTCGATGTCGCAGGGTCGGGCGGTATACACCATGCAGTTCAGTCACTACTCTGAGGTGCCGAACGGCGTTGCTGAGGAGATCATCGCTCAGCGCGGCTAACCGGCGTTAAACAAGGGCCAAGGGGCCGGCCGGTGTGCGGGCGGCCTTTGAAGCAGACTGTCAGGCGACAGGAGGAAAGGAAGAAATGGCGAAGGCGAAGTTTGAGCGGACGAAGCCGCACGTGAACATCGGGACGATTGGTCACGTCGACCACGGCAAGACCACCCTTACCGCGGCGATCACGTGCTGCCTCGCGTCCCGCAACCCCAACATTGCCGTACGGAGCTTCGACTCCATCGACAACGCTCCCGAGGAGCGCGAGCGCGGCATCACCATTGCCACCGCTCACGTGGAGTACGAGACCGACAACCGGCATTACGCCCACGTGGACTGCCCGGGGCACGCCGACTACATCAAGAACATGATCACCGGTGCCGCTCAGATGGACGGAGCGATCCTGGTCGTTTCCGCCGCCGACGGCCCCATGCCCCAGACACGTGAGCACATCCTGCTCGCCCGTCAGGTCGGCGTTCCCTACATCGTGGTCTTCCTCAACAAGGCCGATATGGTCGACGACCCCGAGCTCCTCGAGCTGGTCGAGATGGAAGTGCGCGAACTGCTTACCGAGTACGAGTTCCCCGGGGACGACATCCCCATCGTGACCGGCTCCGCCCTCAAGGCGCTAGAGTGCGGTTGCGGCGGCGACGAGTGCGAGGCCTGCAAGCCGATCCTCGAGCTGATGGATGCGGTGGACAGCTACCTGCCCGAGCCGCAGCGCGACACGGACAAGCCCTTCCTGATGCCTATCGAGGACGTCTTCACCATCCAAGGCCGCGGTACCGTGGTGACCGGCCGGGTGGACCGCGGAATCGTAAAGGTCGGCGAAGAAGTCGAGATCGTCGGAATCCACGAGAAGGTCGAGAAGACCGTCGCCACCGGCGTGGAGATGTTCCGCAAGCTGCTGGACGAAGGCGTTGCCGGCGACAACATTGGCGTGCTGCTCCGCGGCATCAAGCGGGAAGACGTCGAGCGCGGCCAGGTGCTGGCCAAACCGGGCAGCATCACTCCCCACACCGACTTCGAGGCCGAAGTCTACGTCCTGTCCCGGGAAGAAGGCGGACGCCACACTCCGTTCTTCCACGGGTACCGTCCGCAGTTCTACTTCCGGACGACCGACGTGACCGGCGACGTCACCCTCGAAGAGGGCGTTGAGATGGTCATGCCTGGTGACAACACGAACCTGAACGTCAGCCTGATCACTCCCATCGCCATGGAGGAAGGCCTCCGCTTCGCCATTCGCGAAGGCGGCCGGACCGTGGGCGCGGGCGTGGTCACCAAGATCATCAAGTAACAGCTCAGGCGCATTCGAGCGGGGCGGCGGGAGCCGCCCCGCTCTCGAGCACGATAGAGGCGAGGACACGTTGGCACAGCAGAAAATACGGATACGGCTCAAAGCGTATGACCACGAGCTCGTGGACAGGAGCGCCCGCAGCATCGTGGAAACGGCCGAGCGTACCGGCGCCACGATTTCGGGACCGGTTCCTCTGCCCACCGAGAAGAACGTCTACTGCGTGATCCGGGGCCCGTTCAAAGACAAGGATTCGCGGGAGCATTTCGAGATCCGCACACACAAGCGTTTGATCGACATCCACCAACCGACTCCCAAGACCGTGGATTCGCTGATGCGGATGGATCTGCCTGCGGGCGTCGACATCGAGATCAAGTTGTGATGAAGGCAATACTAGGAAAAAAGCTGGGCATGACCCAGGTCTTCGGCGAGGACGGCACCGTAACCTCGGTGACGGTTCTGCAGGCCGGCCCTTGTGTGGTGACCCAAAAGAAGACTACGGCAACCGACGGCTACGAGGCGACCCAACTCGCCTTTCAAGAAATGAAGGCCAAGAAGCTGAACAAGCCGCTCTTAGGCCATCTGAAGAAGAGTGGGGCCGCTCCACACCGCCACCTGGTCGAGGTGCCCGGCAGCGACGAGCTGACCCTGGGCGACACCGTGACCGTCGAGGTGTTCGAACCCGGCGACAAGATCCGCGTGAGCGGAATCGGCAAGGGCAAGGGCTTTCAGGGCGTCATGAAGCGGCACAACTTCAAGGGCGGCCCCGGCGGGCACGGCTCCCGTTTCCATCGGGCTCCGGGCTCGATCGGCGCCTCCGCAAGCCCCGCGCGCGTCTTCAAGGGCACGCGCTTGCCGGGACAGATGGGCAACAAGAAAGTCACTCAATCCGGGTTGACGGTGGTTAGCACCGACCCCGAACGGAACCTCCTGCTGGTCAAGGGCGCGGTGCCCGGCGGCAAGGGTTCCCTCGTGTTCGTCAGAGGATAGGATCGATGCCAGCACTACCGAAGATAGACGATAAGGGAGCGACAATCGGCGAGGCACTGCTCGCGGACGCCCTCGTGGAGTCGGGGTTCAATATGGGCCTCGTGCACGAGGTGGTTCGCGCCGAGCAGGCCGCAGCTCGCCAGGGGACGCACTCCGCGAAGTCGCGCGGTGAAGTGGCTGCCACCGGCGCAAAGCCGTGGCGGCAAAAGGGCACGGGCCGCGCCCGTGCCGGCCGCAGCAGTGTGCCCCACTGGACAAAGGGTGGGGTGGCGTTCCCGCCGAAGCCCCGCGACCACGAATTCAAGGTAAACAAGAAGGTTCGCGCCAAGGCCTACCGGCAGGCGCTGGGGAATCTGGTCGAGGCCGGGGCCGTCCGCGTGCTGGCCGGCGCTGAATTCCAACTGCCCTCCACCAGCAAGGCGGCCGCGATCCTAGCTGAGGCCGCCATCGAGAAGCCACTGCTCGTGATCGGCCGGCCGGAAGACGTGGAGCTCCTGCTGAGCTTCCGCAATATCCCGCAGACCCGGGTGATGCTCTGGAGCGAGGTCGGCGTGCAGGACTACGTGTGGGCGCGCAGCGTCCTCGTCACGGAGTCGGCGTTCGCCACCCTGCAGGGAGGCGAAGCCTAAGATGGATGCCAGGCAGATCATCATGCGTCCGGTCATCTCCGAGAAGAGCTATGACCAGATCGAGCAGAACAAGTACACCTTCGAGGTTCACAGCAAGGCGACCAAAGGCCACATCCGTGATGCGGTCGAGGAGATCTTCGGTGTGAGCGTGATCGGGGTCAACACCATCAACATGAAGGCCAAGCCCAAGCGGCGTGGCATGACCCGGGGCCGCACCCGTCAGTGGAAGAAGGCCGTGGTCGAACTTGCTCCGGGTGACCGGATCGAGTTCTTCGGCGCGACGTAGGACCGGGAAGGAAGAGTAGGAGGAACATGGCTGTCAAAAAATACAGGCCGACCTCCCCGGGCCGAAGGTTCAGCACCACGCCCGGGTTCGAAGAGGTCACAAAGTCCGAGCCGGAGAAGTCGCTTACCGTTTCCATCAAGAGGAAGGGCGGGCGGAACAACAACGGCCGGATTACGACGCGTCATCAGGGCGGGGGCCACAAGCGGCTCTACCGAATCATCGATTTCAAGCGGGACAAGGACGGGGTTCCCGGCCGGGTCGCCTCGATCGAGTACGATCCCAACCGCAGCGCCCGCATCGCCTTGATCCATTACTTCGACGGCGAGAAGCGCTACATCCTGGCGCCCAACAAGCTGAAGGTGGGAGATCAGATCGAGTCGGGACCGGAAGCGGACATCAAGGTGGGTAACGCCCTGCCCATGCGCAGGATCCCCACCGGGACGACGGTTCACAACATCGAGTTGCACATCGGCAAAGGCGGCCAGTTGGCGCGTTCCGCCGGCACCGGCTCGCAGATCATGGCCAAGGAAGGCAACTACGCCGTCCTGCGCCTGCCCTCAGGCGAGATGCGCCAGGTTCACCTGGACTGCCGGGCGACCGTCGGTCAGATCGGTAACGCCGAGCATGAGAACCTCACCGGCGGTAAGGCCGGGCGAAGCCGCTGGCGCGGCGTCCGCCCGACCGTCCGGGGTACGACCATGAACCCGGTCGATCACCCGCACGGCGGCGGCGAGGGATCCACCCCTCCGGGGCGCCATCCGGTGACCCCCTGGGGCGTGCCCACTTTGGGACACAAGACCCGGAAGGCCAATAAGCCCTCCAACAAGTACATCATCCGGCGACGCGGCAAGGGACGATAGGAGTAGAACGTGGCACGATCGAGCAAGAAGGCTCCCTTCGTCGAAGAGAGGTTGATGCAGCGCATCGAGCGCATGAATCAGACGGGCGAGAAGCGCATGCTGAGGACCTGGTCCCGCGCTTCGGTCATCTATCCCGAGATGGTGGGCCATACGATCGCGGTGCACGACGGGCGCAAGCATGTGCCCATCTACGTCAGCGAGAGCATGGTGGGCCACCGACTGGGCGAGTTTGCCCTGACCCGTACCTACCGCGGCCATAGCGGCGGTAAAGAGAAACGGGCGAGGAGGTAGCCATGGTCGACGCGACGGCGAAATACGTCCGGGTTTCCCCTCGGAAGACCCGGTTGGTGGTAGATCTGATCCGGGGCAAGTCGGTGCAGGAAGCGGATTCGATCCTGATGCTTACTTCCCGGGGCGCGTCCCCCGAGGTGCGTAAAGTGCTGAAGTCCGCGCTGGCGAATGCGGAGAACAACCATGACATGGACGGCGACGACCTGATCGTCGCGCGTGCCTTTGTCAACGAAGGTCCGACGCTGCGGCGCTTCCGCCCGCGGGCGATGGGCCGGGCGACTCGTATCCGCAAGCGGACCAGTCACATCACCATCTCTCTGGACGAGAGAAAGGAGTCGTAGCTAGTGGGTCAGAAGGTACATCCGGAGGGACTCCGGCTAGGCATCATCCACGATTGGAAGGCCCACTGGTTCACCGAGCGGAACTACGCCGATTTCCTCAAAGAGGACCTGGCGATCCGGCGGCACATTCAGACCAAGATGGGTCACGCCGGTCTTTCCGATATCGTGATCCGCAAGGATACGAACAAGATCGTGATCGACATCTACACGGCGCGTCCCGGCATCGTGATCGGTAAGTCGGGATCCGAAGTCGACGCTCTGCGCCGCGAGATCCACGACATGACGGGCAAAGCCGTCCACATCAACATCACCGAGATCAAGCGGCCCGAGTTGGACGCCAGCCTGGTGGCTCAGTCCATCGCCGAGCAGCTCGCCAACCGGGTGAGCTTCCGGCGCGCGATGAAGCGGGCGATCACTTCGGCCGTGCGCTCCGGCGCGGAGGGCATCAAGGTGCGCTCGGCGGGACGTCTGGGCGGCGCCGAGATGGCCCGGATCGAAGGCTACAGCGAGGGGCGCGTGCCCCTTCACACTCTGCGGGCCGATATCGATTATGGCTTTGCCGAGGCTAATACCACCTTCGGCAAGATCGGCGTGAAGGTGTGGATAAACAAGGGCGAGGTAATGCCCGAAGGCTTCGCGGAGGAGGCGGGCGACCGCGACCGCGACAGGCTCGGAATCGTCGACAACCGGCGGCGGAGGGGCGGACCGCAGTCCTAGGCTCAGGATGCGGCTGTCGGAGGGGTCTCCCTCTCCGGTTGATGGCCACACCCGAGACCGTGTGACGCGGACGCCAGGAGAACGAGGAAACGATGCTACTACCCAAGAGAATAAAGTACCGCAAGCAGCAGCGCGGCAGACGCGCCGGTAAGGCCAAGGGCCAGACCAGCGTGCAGTTCGGCGAGTATGGTTTGCAGGCGCTCGAGGCCGGCTGGGTGACCAACCGGCAGATCGAGGCCGCCAGGGTCGCCATGACCCGCAAGATCAAGCGTGGCGGCAAGGTGTGGATCAACATCTTTCCGCACAAGCCGGTGACGGCGAAGCCGGCCGAGACCCGGATGGGCTCGGGCAAAGGTTCGCCCGATAAGTGGGTCGCCGTGATCAAGCCCGGCCGGGTGATGTTCGAACTGGCCGGCGTGCCCGAGGACCTGGCGAAAGAGGCCATCCGCCTCGCCGCCCAGAAGCTCCCGGTCAAGGCACGTTTCGTGGCGAGGGAGGACGGCTTTGAAGGTTAACGAGATCAACGAAATGGACGGCCAGGAACTGGAGCAGCTGCTCAAGCAAAACCGCGAGGAACTGTTTAACCTGCGGTTCCAGCACGCGACCGGGCAGCTCGAGAACACCGCGCGCCTGAAGCAGGTCCGGCGGGACATCGCCCGGATTCTGACCCTGAAGAGCTACAAGGAGAAGGAGTAGTAGATGGCCGGTGAAGGCACCCAACGGGAGCGCCAGGGCCTGGTGGTCTCGGATGCGATGGATAAGACCGTCGTCGTCGAGGTGACCGCGGCCAAGCCGCACCCTCTCTATAAGAAGGTCATGCGCCGCACCGAGCGGCTGAAGGCCCACGACGAGCAGAACACCGCCCAGGTGGGTGACACCGTGCTGGTGCGTGAGTGCCGCCCTCTTTCTAAGGACAAGAGCTGGCGGCTGATCGAAGTGCTGCAGCGGGCTGAGTAAAGCCGCCCTACCAAGAGACGGGAAACGAGAGCGATGGTACAGGTAGAAACGAGACTCAAGGTCGCCGATAACACCGGCGCTCGAGAGCTCCTCTGCATCCGGATCACGGGCGGCTCCCGCCGGCGCTATGCCGGCGTGGGCGATGTCATCGTGGGCACGGTCAAAGAGGCGACCCCGGGCGGCTCGGTGAAGAAGGGCGAAGTGGTTCAGGCTGTGGTGGTGCGGGTCAAGAAGCCCTTCGGGCGCAAGGACGGCACGTACATCGGCTTCGACGAAAATGCCGCAGTCCTGATCGACCGTCAGAATAACCCGCGGGGCACGCGGATCTTCGGCCCGGTGGCCCGCGAACTGCGTGACAAGAACTTCACGCGGATCGTGTCCCTGGCTCCGGAGGTGCTGTAGACCATGGGCAAGACCAAGACCAAAGACAACTTCACGAAGAAGATCAGACGGGGCGATACCGTCCGCGTGATTCAGGGCAAAGAGACCGGCAAGCAAGGCAAGATCCTGCGGGTCATCCCCGAAGACAACCGCGTGGTCGTGGAGCGCGTGAACTTCATAAAGCGTCACGTCCGCCCCACTCAGCGCAACCCCCAAGGTGGCGTCATCGAGCGCGAAGCGCCGCTTCCGGTCTCGAACGTCATGCTGTTATGTCCCGGCTGCGCCGAGGCCGCCCGGGTGGGGATGCGCGAAGAAGGCGATGAGAAGGTTCGCTTCTGTAAGAAGTGCGACGTAACCGTGGATAAAGGCTAGGCAGATGGCGCCCAGGCTAAAAGAGAGATATCAACAGGAGATTCTGCCCGAACTGCGCGAGGAGTTCGGGTACGACAACGTGATGCAGGTTCCCCGGGTCACCAAGTTGACCGTCAACATGGGCCTCGGCGAGGCATCGCAGGATGCCAAGCAGTTGGAGGAAGCCGGCGAGCAGTTGGCCGCCATCACCGGGCAGAAGGCCCAGGTGCGGCGGGCGCGCAAGTCGATCGCCAACTTCAAGGTCCGTGAGGGCATGCCTGTCGGCCTGCGGGTCACGCTCCGCGGTGACCGGATGTGGGAGATGCTCGATCGCTTGATCAGCATAGCGCTCCCCCGAATCCGTGACTTCCGGGGCATCTCCCCGGACGCCTTCGACCGCGACGGCAACTACAACCTCGGCCTTCGGGAGCAGATCATCTTCCCGGAGATCGACTACGACAAGATCGACCGGGTGCGGGGGATGGACATCGCCATCACCACCACCGCCACGAACCCCGAAGAGGGGCGGGCTCTGCTGCGCAAGCTGGGCATGCCCTTCCGGCAGAGCTAGGAAGAGGAGCACTAGTTAATGGCCAAGAAGTCGCAAATCGCGAAGAACAGGCGCCCGGCTAAGTTCTCCACCCGGGCCTACAACCGATGCAACCGGTGTGGGCGGCCGCGGGGCTACTACCGCAAGTTCGGTCTGTGCCGAATCTGCCTGCGGGATCTCGCGCACCAGGGCGTGGTTCCCGGCGTCACCAAGTCGAGCTGGTAGGGGGTAGAGATGCTAACTGATCCTATCGCCGATATGCTCACTCGGATCCGGAATGGCAACAAGGCCATGATGCAAGAGGTCCGGATGCCGGCCTCCAAGCTCAAGGTCGACATCGCCGGGATCCTCAAGGACGAAGGCTATATCGCGGACGTCCGGGTCGAGAAAGGCGAGAGCTACGACGAGCTGATCCTCGAGTTGAAATACACTGAGGACCGTCGGCGCGTGATTTCGCAAATCAAGCGCATCAGCAAGCCGGGCCGCCGGATCTACGCCAAGAAGGACAAGCTCCCCCGCGTGCTCGGAGGCCTGGGGACGGCGATCATGTCGACGTCTCACGGGGTGATGACCTCACGGGAAGCGAAGCGCCTGGGTGTTGGCGGCGAAGTCGTCTGCTTCGTGTGGTAATGCAATATGTCTAGAATTGGAAATGCACCCATAGCTGTACCTCAGGGCGTCGACGTGGCCATCAACGGCACCGTGGTGAGCGTCAAGGGGCCCAAGGGCCAGCTGGAACAGCAAGTACATCCCGATATGCTGATCTCTCTAGAGGACGACACCCTCAAGGTGGCACGTCCGAGCGAAGCCAAGGACCATCGGGCGCTGCACGGCCTGACGCGGAGCCTGCTGGCCAACATGGTCGCGGGTGTCACCCAGGGTTATGAAAAGCGCCTGGAAATTGTGGGCGTCGGCTACCGCGCCGCGCTCAAAGGCAAGGACCTCGAAGTGCAGGTGGGTTACTCTCACCCCGTGGTGGTGGATCCGCCCGAAGGCATCGAGTTCGAGGTACCGGCTCCGACGCAGGTGGTGGTGCGGGGTATCGACAAGCAGAAGGTCGGCCAGGTGGCCGCTAACATCCGGGCCATCCGCAAGCCTGAGCCATACAAGGGCAAGGGCATCCGGTACCAGGGCGAGTACGTCCGCCGCAAGGTCGGCAAGCGCGCTTAGCAACCAACGAAAGAACTGACCGAGGACGATGAGCGTACTAAAGAAGAAAGAATTGGCCGCCCGGAGGCGTGCGGTGCGGGTGCGCAGCAAGGTGAAGGGCACTCCGCAGCGCCCGCGCCTGAGCGTGTTCCGCTCCAACCGCGGCATATGGGCGCAGGTCATAGACGATACGACCGGGACCACGCTTGCGAGCGCCGGTCCCGCTGGTGTCGAGGCATCTGCCGAAGACAAGAAAGCGCAGGCCGCCAAGGTGGGCTCGCTGCTCGCCGAGCGGGCCAAGGCGGCGGGGATCGAGCAGGTGGTGTTCGACCGCGGTTCGTATCTGTACCACGGGCGGGTCAAGGCCCTGGCGGACGCGGCACGCGAAGCCGGCCTGAGCTTCTAAGAAGGGAAAGGGAACGCAGTGTCACAGATCAAGGCGGACGCGCTGAACCTGCAGGAGAACGTGATCGAGATCAACCGCGTCGCCAAGGTCGTAAAAGGCGGTCGGCGGTTCTCCTTCACGGCTCTCGTAGCTGTGGGTGACGGCGAGGGCATCGTCGGGGTGGGTTACGGCAAGGCCAAGGAAGTACCGCTTGCCATCCAGAAGGCCATCGACGACGCCAAGAAGAACCTGTTTGTCGTGCCCAAGCACGGCAGCACGATCACTCACGCCATCGTGGGTCGCTACGGCGCGGGCAAGGTCCTGCTGAAGCCGGCCTCCCCCGGTACCGGGG
>Ga0075525_10000050_pt1 | contig 45522 bp, 46 predicted proteins | sample NGEPertwo_FD_74795 | JGI IMG/M metagenome (GOLD analysis project Ga0075525, IMG submission 74795) | Arctic peat soil microbial communities from the Barrow Environmental Observatory site, Barrow, Alaska, USA - NGEE Permafrost154B-two | ecosystem: Environmental > Terrestrial > Soil > Wetlands >...
ACGCCACTCGAGGTGCAGGAAGCGGTCGAGCAGGGCCAACCGATGGTGATCCTGTTCTATGTCAATGGCGGAGAAGACGACATGCGGGTTCGCGAGTCCGTTGATGCGGTGGCGGGCGACTACCCGGAGATCCGCTTTCTCAGTTATGACTTCAAGGACCCCGAGTCCTACGGCAACCTGAGCCGCAAGCTCCGGGTGGACTACCCGCCGCAGCTCATGTTCATCAACGAGGATGGGCTCATCAACAAGGTCATCTCCGGCTACGTGGACCAAGGCACCCTCTTCCAGAGCGTGGCCAACATCAGCTGACCGGAGCGGACAGATGGCTAACTCCCTGGGGGCCGGCGCTGACGCCGGCCCCTTTTTGTTGTGCCCGCGCCAATTGCCGTAAAATCAGTGGTTCTGATGTCCGCGTATCGATCCCCTTATTACAGTGACCTTCTGCTCGAGAACTTCGCCAACCCCGCAGGCGCGGGCGGGCTGACCGCCCCCGACGTCAGCGGAGAAGCGGGCAGCCGCCGCTGCGGCGACCTCGTGCGCATCGACCTCGAGGTGAGAAACGCTGTGGTCACCGACGCCGGTTTCCGGGCGTACGGTTGCCCAGCGGCGATCGCCGGGGCGAGTGAGATCGTCCGCAGAATCCGGGGCCGCACCGTGCTGGAAGCCGCCCGGGTGGGCTGGGCCGCCCTGCTCACCGACCTCGAACTCGGCCTCGAGAGACGCAGTTGCGTTGAAGCCGGAGTCGACGCTCTGCATCAGGCCCTACAGTCCCTGGTGTCCCAGGACGTAGCCCTGGCCCCCCCGGGAGGCGACCGGGACCCTCAGGGTGTGGTGGTGGGCATGAGCGGAGGCGTGGACAGCGCCGTGGCCGCCCTGCGCCTCCTGGAAAGCGGCATCCACCCGATCGGCGTCACCTTTCGCCTGTGGAGCGATCCCGCCTGCGGTCTGGACAACGCCTGCTGTTCGCCCGAGGCGGTCAGAGACGCCCGCGACTTGGCTCATTCACTAGGATTGGCGCACTTCGTCGTCGACCTCAGCCAGAAGTTCTATGACGAGGTCGTGGAGTACTTCGTGGCCGAATATTCTCAAGCCCGGACGCCCAATCCGTGCGCGCGCTGCAACGCCGCGGTCCGCTTCCAGGAGTTGCTCGAATTGGCGGACCGCCTAGGCGCCGAGTGGGGTGCGACCGGCCACTACGCCCGTATGCTGCAGCCTGAGGGAAGCCTCGCTCGGGGCGGGGACCCGGACAAGGATCAATCCTACGTGCTTGCCCTGGTGGATCCCGGGCTTCTGCGAAGGATGCTCTTCCCCTTGGGTGAGCTGACCAAGCCGGCCGTGCGGGAATTGGCCAGGGAAAGAGGCCTCGCCGTACACGACCGCCCAGAAAGCCAGGAAATCTGCTTCGTTCCCGACGACGACTATCGCCGGTTTCTTCGCGAAAGGCTACCCGAGACTCCCGGTCCGATCGTGGACCTCGAGGGCCGGCGGCTGGGCAGCCACGAGGGTCTCTACGGTTTCACGATCGGGCAGCGGCGGGGTCTGGGCATTTCCGCCTCGCAACCGCAGTACGTGGTTGAGTTGCGGCCGGAGCAGCAGACGGTGGTGGTGGGGCCGGGCGAAGCCGCCGACGTTCATCGAGTGGTGGTGGGGGACCTGGTCCTTCATCGGAAAAACCTGCCGGCGGAGGCCGAGGTGCAGTTGCGTTCCTCCGGCGGCTCGACGAGAGCCGAGATCGAGGCTGGGCCGGAAGGCCGGCTGATCCTGCAGTTATCCCAGCCGGTCCGTGGGGTGGCCCCCGGTCAGGTGGCCGTACTCTATTCTGGGCACCGGGTTGCCGCGGCGGGCATTATCCTCAGCACGGCGTAGAAGGGCGCCGTCGCGGCCGCGGAAAGCCCGCTTCCTGCTTGGGATTGGGCGGGTATCCCCTATGGTATATTGGGGAGCGTGGGCGCACGGGCGCCCTTTCACGTTGTTTCGCGCACTGATAATTCGGTGGCGGTGTGCCACGTGAATGACCTAGGAGAGGAGTCGGTGTGACAGCGGGCGACTTCATGGATATTGCCATTGGAATCTTCTTTTTGCTGGTGGGAATTGGCCTGGGCTGGGCTTTTTACCGGCTGGCCACGGTTTTCGCTCAGCTGACCACGACCATCCACGACGTGAGCGAAGAAACGGTGCCGATCCTCACCCGGCTGCAGACCACCGTCGATGAGGTCAACTCCGAACTCGGCAAGATAGAAGAGATCACGGGCAACGTCGTGGGTCTAACGGGGACCATCGAGCACACCACGGCCGCCGTAGGCAGCGCGGTGAGCACTCCTATCAAGAAGGTCGGCGCCCTGTCGGCAGGGATCAGCGAGAGCGTGAGCACGTTCCTCAAGGGTCGCCGGAAGGAGGCTCAGCCGTGAGCAAGATAGCTTGGGGTCTGGGCAGCGCCGCTGCGGCCGCTGTCGGATCGGCAGTTGCCCTCGCCTACCGCATGTCCAAAGAAACTGGGCGGAGCCTGCCTGACTCCTTGTCGGAGGTGCCGGGCGAAGCGCACCGTTATTGGGAAGAACTGCGCGCCCGCGGCTCCGAGGCCTTCGAGGCGGGTAAGCAGGCCTCTCGCGAGAAGCAGGCCGAAATCGAAGAACAGCTAGACGAGCGCTAGGGAAGGTTTCCTCAGGCCGATGGCACAGACCGCGGATAAGGTCACCCTCAGAATTCCTCGGGACGCGGCGTTTGTCCCGATTCTGCATATGCTGCTGGGCGGTATCGGTCTCCGGCGCAATCTGTCTTTCGACTCGTTGGATGACCTGCAGCTCGCGGTGGATAGCATCCTGAGCAGCGACCAGGACGGATCAGGAAAAGAACTGTCGATGACGGTATTGCTCGAGCCCGATCAGGTGGCGATAGTGCTCGAGGGTCTCAAGGATCCCGACCTCAGGCAAACGCTGGTTGCGGGACACGTGCTCCCGGAGGCCGAGTCTCGCTGCATAGACGTATGCTTTCTGTTGCGCTCCCTGATAGATGGCTACGAGGTCGCCGAAGATGGAGAAGACTCCTTCTCCATAACGATGAGAAAGTCGGTGCGGTAGATCTATGGCCGATCGCAGCATTTCGAGCACGGGGCGGCCGGTCCCGGCGCTGGAAAGACTAGACGAGATACCCGAGAAGGAACTCCTGCGCCGCGTCCACGAGGACGGAGATCCGGCGGCTCGCGAGGAGCTCATCATCCGATACCTTCCTTTGGTTCGCAGTCTCGCCCGCCGCTTTGCTTCCCGAGGCCAGGCGGTCGAGGACCTGGTGCAAGTGGGCTCGATCGGTCTGATCAAAGCGATCGACCGTTTCGACATAACCCGCGGGGTGGAGCTCTCCACCTACGCCACACCCACCGTCCTCGGCGAGATCAAACGGTACTTCCGGGACAAGGGCTGGGCGGTCAAGGTCCCGCGGGCGTTGCAGGACCTCAACATCCGCTTGAACAAGGTCATCGAGCAGCTCACCGTCGAGCTCAACCGTTCCCCGACCATTCAGGAGCTGGCAGAGCATGCCGGGGTGACCGAGGAAGAGGTGCTGGAGGCTCTCGAGAGCGGCCGCGCCTACAGTTCCCTGTCCATCTACTCGAGCGGATCATCAGACGAAGACGACTCCATGGAGTTGCTCGATTACCTGGGCAAGGAAGAGACTCAGTACGAACTGGTGGAGCAGCGGCGCTTTTTGGCTCCGGCAATGGAAAAGCTCGACGAGAGAGAGCGGCTGATCTTGCACCTGCGTTTCTTCGAGGGCATGACGCAGACCCAGATCGCCGCCCGCGTGGGCATATCCCAGATGCATGTTTCCCGCCTAATCCGTAAGTCGATCGAGCTCCTGCGTCAGTTCATGCTGAACGAGCGAGAGCTGCGCGAGATCGAGGACAGCGAAGAGGAGTAGGCGCCCTGCGGCGAAGGCGGTACCTTGAACGGGTTTCTCCGGCCCGTTGTCCCCGGCACATCCGAGAGGTTGGTTAATCGCGTGAAGACGTCCGAACTTAGACGCCTGTTTCTCGAATTCTTTGTCGAGCGTGAGCACCTACTTGTCTCCAGCTCGTCGCTGGTGCCCTATAAAGACCCCTCGGTGATGCTGACCACCGCCGGCATGCAGCAGTTCAAGCCCTACTTCCTGGGGATGGAGGAACCTCTGCGCCGGCGGCTGACCAGCGTGCAGAAATGCTTCCGCACCACGGATATCGACCGCGTCGGTCTCACCGCGCGGCACTGCACCTTCTTTGAAATGCTCGGCAACTTCTCTGTGGGCGACTACTTCAAGGAAGGCGCCGTTCGGTTCGCCTACGAATTCTCGACGGAAGTGCTCGGCTTCGATCCGGAGCGCATCTGGATATCGGTGTTCGAAGGCGACGAACAGGTGGAGAAGGACGAAGAGGCGATCGCGGCCTGGCAGGCCGTCGGCATCCCCCGCACCCGCATGGTGGAACTGCCCCGCAGCGAGAATTTTTGGGGGCCACCGGGCCCCACCGGCCCCTGTGGACCCTGCTCCGAGCTCTATTACGACCGGGGACCAGAATACGGTTGCGAGGACCCGAATTGCCTTCCCGGGTGCGAGTGCGACCGCTACGTGGAGTACTGGAACCTGGTCTTCATGCAGTACAACATGGACGAGGAGGGCCGGCTCACCCCCCTGCCCAGCAAGAACATCGACACGGGCATGGGCCTGGAGCGTATCGCGGCGCTCACCCAGGACGTGGCTTCGGTGTTCGAAACCGACGTCTTCTACCCTCTGCTCGAGTTGGGCGAACAGGTGGCGGGCGTGCGCTTCGGCGAGGACGAACGGGTGGGCGTGGCGTTGCGCGTGTTGGCCGACCACTCACGGGCGATGTCCTTCCTGGTGGCGGACGGCGTGCTCCCCAGCAATGAAGGCCGGGGTTACGTGCTGCGCAGGGTGATCCGCCGGGCGGCACGGTTCGGCCGCGGAATCGGCATGGAGCCCCCTTACCTTGCCCGCTTTGCCGAGCGGACCATCGAGATGCTCGCCGAGGCGTACCCCGAATTGGGGGAACGCCGGGAAACCATTCTGCGGGTTGTGGGCGCCGAAGAGGAACGTTTCAACCGCACCTTGGACCAGGGGCTGGTTATCCTGGGCGAGGAGGTCGAACAGGCGCTTACCAGGGGAGATAAGGTCTTTCCCGGGCGGGCCGCCTTCGTACTGCACGACACCTATGGCTTCCCTATCGACGTCACCCGCGAGATCGTGGCCGAGCGGGGGCTTGAGTTGGATGACGCCGCTTTTGAGGCCCAGATGGCCGAGCAGCGCCGCCGGGCCCGAGCTTCTCAACAGGGGGGAGACGACGAGGTCCAGGAAGCAATGATCCGTTTCGCCCGCGAGGGAGGGCGGCCCACGGAGTTCATGGGTTACGAGCGGGAAGACATGTTCACCGTGCTCGAACGGCTTGAGCCCCTGGACGGGAAACGAATTCTCCTTACGCTTCACGAAAGCCCGTTCTACTCGACCGGCGGCGGACAGATTGCCGATGTCGGTTACCTGGAAGCGGACACTGGGCGCGCCGAAGTCGAGGACGTGCAGCTTCACGGCTCGGTTCAGGTGATCGTGGCGCGCGTAACCGACGGAGAGCTTCAGGCCGGCACCCGCGTGCGGGCAATCGTCTCCCCGGCCCATCGCCACTCCGTCGCCGCGAACCATACCGGTACCCACCTCCTGCATTATGCGCTGCGCACGGTTCTGGGCAAGGACGCCACTCAGGCGGGCTCGGCGGTCCGCCCGGAGAAGTTCCGCTTCGACTTCAGTTTCGCAGAACCGTTGGGTCCCGAGCGCGTCGCCGAGGTGGAGGAGATCGTCAACCGTAAGATCGTCGAGAATCATCCGGTACGGGCCTTCGTGACCAGTTTCGAACACGCGCGCGACCTAGGAGCCGTCGCCCTCTTCGGGGAGAAGTACGGCGACTTCGTCCGCGTGGTGGAGGTCGCTGATTTTAGCCGCGAGCTCTGCGGTGGCACTCACGTCCACCAGACCGGGGAGATCGGGGCCTTCAAGATCCTGTCTGAGGGCAGCGTGGGGGCCAACGTCCGCCGCATCGAAGCGGTGACCGGCCGCAAGGCTATCGAGCATTACCGCGACCGCGACCGCTTGCTGGGCGAAGCGGCTACCGCCTTGGGGACGCGAGATGACCAGGTGCTCAACTCCATACAGAAGCTGAAAGACCACATCAAAGAACTCGAGGGCGAAGTCGGGGAGCTCCGCAGCGGGAAGTCCGTGAACGTTGTCGAGGAAGTGCTGCAGTCCGCTGAGAACCACGACGGGGTAAGCGTGGCGGTCGCGCGAGTCCCGGCGCGGGACGTCGATCAACTGATCGCCCTGGTCGACCAGGTGCGCGACCGCCTCGCTCCGTCGGTAGTGGTCCTTGCCGCCGAGAGCGACGGCAAGTCTCTGGTCGTGGCCAGCCGGACCAAGGACGTAAAAGCGGTCAACGCCGGAGACCTGGTCAAGGAACTGGGTGCCCACATCGGCGGTGGCGGCGGCGGGAGTCCCACACTTGGACGCGGGGGCGGGGGAGACCCTGCTCGCCTGGAAGAGGGTCTGCAGTCCCTGGGGCGCTCCATCAAAGAAAAACTCGTCGGCTGATGGGCAGAATCCTGGCCGTCGATCACGGGACGAGCCGCACCGGACTTGCGGTCTCGGATCCTCTGGGGATCACCTGCAGGCCGGTGGAGATCCTTCGGGAGAGGGATCCCGAGCGGTTGGTCGAGGCGGTGATCGAGGCGGCGGCGAGAGAGGCAGTCGAGGCCATAGTGGTTGGCCTACCGCGCCCGCTCTCCGGCGGTACCAACGAGCAGTTGTCGCGGGCCGAGGCCTTCGCCGCCGCTCTGGCCGACGCTTCGCCGATCCGGATTCACACCTGGGACGAGCGCTTCACCACCAAGCTGGCGCGCCGCGACCGCGGTTCCCGGGGGGAGGTCGACTCCGTGGCCGCCTGCCATCTTCTGCAGAACTACCTGGATTCCCTAGCCGCGAGGGCCTCCCGCGACTCCCTGGCGGAAGAGGGCCGGCCGTGAAAGCGCCTCGGCCATCCAAGGGCGCTCTGCGCGGATTTCACCGCTGGTTCGCCATTACCGGCTTTTTGGTGCTGATAACCGTGGTGGGCATCTTCGGCTACAAGGTCTACCAGGGCTTCAACCCCTCGAGCGGTGAGAACGGCGGGGGCACGGGTGAGGTGCGCACCGTGCAGGTGCTCGAGGGCCTCACGGCCGGCGATGTGGCCGAACTGCTCAAGCGCGAAGGCATTATCGATTCCAGTTGGACCTTCGTGGCGCGCCTACGAATGCAGGGCGCCGCCGGCGAGATCAAACCGGGAACATACGAATTCCGGGTGGGCCAGGACGCGGACGAGATCATTGCCACTCTTCGCGAAGGGGGCGCGACGGTAGATCTGGCCCGGGTCACGCTCCCCGAGGGTCTCTCCATAGATCAGGCCGCGGATAGACTGCGAGAGGGCGAACTCGTCGACGCCGACAACTACATGGAGCTCGCCAACTCGGCCGACGCCTTTGAGTTGCCCGCGCTCGCAGGCACCGCCATCGAAACAGAGAGCCTGGAAGGGCTGCTCTTCCCCGAGACCTACCTCCTTCCCGACGGAGGCGACGCCGAGATCTTGATCGCCGAGCAGTTGAAGACCTTCTCCCAAAAGACGGCCGAGCTTCCCTGGGAGAACGCCTCGCAACTTGGCGTGAGCCCCTATCAGGTGGTGATCATCGCCTCGTTGATCGAAAAGGAGGCCCGAATCCCGGAGGAGCGGGCCAAGGTCTCCGCAGTCATCTACAATCGCCTCGAAGAGGGGATGACGCTCGGCATCGACGCCACGGTCCGCTACGCCCTCAAGAAGAGGACCGAACCGCTGACCCAGAGTGACCTGGCCGTCGATTCTCCGTATAACACCCGTGAAAAGACGGGTCTGCCGCCCGGGCCCATCGCCAGTCCGGGCCTGGCCGCTCTGGAGGCGGCTTTGCAGCCGGAGGATGTCGACTATCTCTACTACGTGCTGCAGGACGAAGCGGGCCACCATTTCTTCACGGCCTCCTACGAGGAGTTCCTGCAGGCAAAGGACAACGCTCCCTAGCGTCGCGACACCGCCCAGGCTCCAACCAAGGGCTAACGACCCCGGGAGAGAACAAGGGGTACGGTGTGTGACGTGAGCTATTCCGAAGACATCAGCGCAAAGACCGGTCTGGTTGCCCTGCTTGGCCATCCGGTGTCGCACTCGCGCTCACCGCAGATCCATAACGCCGCCTTCCGGGAACGCGGCCTCGACCTCGTCTATCTGGCCTTCGACGTGCTGTCCGATGACCTGGAGGCAGCGGTACAGGGCCTCAAGGCGGTCGGCTTTCGCGGAGCCAACGTCACCGTACCCCATAAGGAGGCGCTGCTGCCCCTCCTCGACGAAGTCGCGCCCCTGGCCGCCACCGTCGGTGCGGTCAACACCCTGGTGTACCAGGACGCGATTCTCCGGGGCCACAACACTGACGTCGAGGGATTCCTGCAGGCGTTGGAAGCGGGGTGGCGCCGGCCCGAGGGCGAGACCTGCCTGGTACTGGGGGCCGGCGGTGCCGCCCGCGCGGTAGTGGCCGGGCTCCTTGCGGCCGGAGCAGGCCGAGTGCTGCTCTACAATCGCACCGCCCAAAGAGCGGAGGATCTCTGCTCCGCCGCAGCCGGTTGGGGCGAGGGCCGCTGCGAAACCGTCGCCGCCGGAGAGCTGAACCAAGCGCTCCGGCAGACCAAACTCGTCGTCAACGCCACCTCGATCGGGCTCAAAGACGGGGTCAAGACTTATCCGCTTCCCGCCGATCAACTCACCGAGGAGCATGTGGTCATGGACCTGGTTTACGGATCCGGCCCTACGCCGCTCCTCCACGAGGCCATAAGGAGGGGAGCGATTACCATTGACGGCGGTGAAATGCTCGTGCGCCAGGCGGCGCTCGCATTCGAGCTCTGGACCGGCACCTCGGCGCCGGTGGAGGTGATGCGCCGGTGGATGCGCCACTGATGCAGCTGCAAAGAGAAGATATCCCCCAACGCCGGCCGGACAAGAAGAGGCTTGGCGAGATCTTGCTGGACCTGGAACTCGTCACCGAGGAACAGCTGCAGCGGGCCCTCGAGGAACAGGAAACCAGCCACCTGCGCGTGGGCGAGATCCTGGTTGCCAACGGCCACCTGACCCACCCCGAACTCATCCGGGCCCTCTCCGTCCGTATGAACGTTCCCTTCGCCGATCTCGGCGAGACGCAGGTGGATCCCTCGGTCTCCGGTCTGATCAGCGAGCGGGACGCCCGCCGTTACGCCGCGATCCCGGTCCGCTACGTCAATGAGAACACGCTCCTCGTCGCCATGGTGGATCCGGCCAACATCTTTGCCGTTGACGACCTGCGCATCCTCACCGGCTACGACATCGAGCCGGCCATCGCCACGGAAGAGGATATCTTCGAGCAGATCGGCAAAGTCAGCCGGCTCGGGGAGAAAGTAGCGGAGAACCTCGAGGACCAAATCGAGGACGGAGAACTGTCCGCCGATCAGGTCCGGGATATCCGCGAAACCATCGATGAGGCCCCGATCGTCAAGCTCGTCAACAGCATTCTCGCTCAAGCCGCGGACGACGGCGCCTCCGACGTCCACTTCGAACCACAATCCAAGGAGATGGTGATCCGCTTCCGCAACGACGGCGTGCTGCACCAGATCATGTCGGTGCCTCGCCGGATGCAGCGGGGAGTGCTTTCCCGCCTGAAGATCATGGCCGATCTCGACATCGCCGAGCGCCGCGTGCCGCAGGACGGCCGTATCGGGCTAATGGTGGGGGGGAAGCCGATCGACCTGCGTGTGGCCAGCCTGCCCACTGTCTACGGCGAGAAGATCGTGCTCCGCCTGCTCGACAGGTCCAACGTGATGATTCGCCTGGAGGATCTGGGGTTTGGCGAGAAGTCGCTCGCCCGTTTCCGCAAGTCTTTCACGAAGCCGTACGGCGCCATCCTGGTCACCGGACCGACCGGCTCCGGAAAATCGACCACGCTCTACGCCACCCTCAACATCCTGAATTCACCCGAGAAGAACATCATCACGGTAGAGGATCCGGTTGAGTACCGACTGACGGGCATCAATCAGGTGCAGGCCAATATCAAGGCGGGCTTGACCTTCTCCCGGGCGCTCAAATCGATCCTGCGCTGCGACCCCGACATCGTCATGATCGGCGAGATCCGGGACTTTGAGACGGGTCAGATCGCGATCGAATCGGCGCTCACCGGGCACTTGGTGCTCTCCACACTTCACACCAACGACGCTCCCGGGGCCCTCTCTCGCCTGACCGAGATGGGGGTGGAGCCCTTCCTCACCGCCTCAGCCGTGGATTGCGTGCTCGCCCAGCGCCTCGCCCGCAAGTTGTGCGACTCCTGCAAAGAGCCCTTCAAGCCGACGCAGGAAATGCTTCGCCGCAGCGATTTTCCCACGGAAGCCGTGGAGGGCTGGGAGGAAGTCACCCTCTATAAAGGCGTGGGCTGCCCCCGATGCAACGGAACCGGCTACAAAGGCCGGGTGGGGATCTACGAGGTGATGATCGTCACCGAGGCGATCGAAAGACTAACGGTCGAGCGCAAAAGCGCCGATGAGATCAGCAGAGTTGCCCAGGCGGAAGGGATGAAGACCCTTCGAGAGGACGGAATCGACAAGGTGCTCCAGGGCAGGACGAGCATCGAGGAGATCGGGCGAGTAATCGTCTAGACCGTGACCCTGTCGGCTCCTGCTCGTTGACAGCGACGGAACGACCCTCTGAGGAGGTTGCTTAGTGGACATCGCCGAGATTTTACTGGAGGTCCTCGAACGAGGAGCGTCTGACCTACACATAGCCGTGGGTCTGCCGCCGATGATTCGCAGCAACGGCAAGCTGCATGCTTTTAGTGCGGAACCGATGAGCGCGAACCGCACGCGCGAGCTGATCTACAGCATTCTGACGCAGGAGCAGCGGCAGCGGCTCGAAACCGATTGGGAGATCGATTTCTCCTACTCCTTTCCCGGCAAAGCGCGTTTTCGGGTGAACGCCTTCTTCCAGCGCAACAGTCTGGGTGCCGCGTTCCGGCTGATTCCGGTCAACATCAAGAGTCTCGGCGAACTCGGACTACCCAAGGCGTTGCACGGATTTTGCACCAAGCCTCGGGGCTTCATTCTGGTCACCGGGCCCACCGGTTCCGGTAAATCCACCACGCTGGCCGCGATCATCGACGAGATCAATCAGTCGCGGCAGGAACACATCATGACCATCGAGGACCCGATCGAGTTCCTTCACGGCCACAAGAACTGCGTGATCAATCAGCGGGAAGTGGGAGCGGATACTCAGTCCTTCGCCCGGGCACTCAGGTCCGTGCTCAGGCAGGACCCCGACGTCATCCTCATCGGCGAGATGAGAGACCTCGAGACTATCCAGACCGCTCTCACCGCCGCTGAAACGGGCCACTTGGTGTTCGCCACTCTGCACACCCAGGATGCGCCACAGACCATCGACCGCATGATCGACGTCTTTCCTCCGCATCAGCAGGAGCAGATCCGCGTGCAGATCGCGTCGACCATTCAGGGCATCGTCGCCCAGCAGCTGCTCCCGCGCCGCGACGCGCGGGGGCGGGTCGTCGCCTGCGAGATCCTGATGCCCACTCCCGCGGTGCGGAACCTGATCCGCGAGGGCAAGACGCACCAGATCTACACCGTAATGCAAACTGGGACCAAGCACGGCATGCAGACCATGGATTACGCGCTGGCGGATCTGGTTCGCCGCAATCTGATCAGTCGAGAGATGGCGGACCAGCGAAGCTCTAATCCCGAAGACCTCGGCCGGCTCTTGATGTCCGGCGCCGCTTAGCCAACAGGAGGCAAGAGTGAGCACCTTTACTTATACCGCCAGGCCTGGAAAGGGCGGCCAGAGCATTGGCGAGATAGAAGGAGCCTCCAAAGCGGCGGTTTCCGCTGAGCTTCGCCGCCGGGGGTTGACCGTTCTCTCGATCGACGAGAAGAAGGGGCTCCCGGACATCAACGAGCTCCTCGAGAACATGACGAAGATCAAGCTGCGCGACAAGGTTGTGTTCTCGCGGCAGTTCGCCACCATGATCAATGCCGGGCTGCCTTTGCTGCGGGCGCTCTATATCCTCGAGGAGCAAACCGAGAACAAGCGCTTCCGCAAGGTCATCGCCGCCGTCCGGCAGGATGTCGAGGCGGGCATGCCCCTCTCGGATTCGGTCGAGCGCCATCCGGTGGCCTTCGATCGCCTGTACGTCAGCATGGTTCGTGCCGGAGAGATCGGCGGAGTGCTCGACCAAACGCTGGAGCGTCTCGCGACCCAACTGGAGAAGGACGATAGCCTGCGCCGCTCCATCAAGTCCGCCATGACTTACCCCATCCTTATCGGCGTCTTTGCCGTGATGGTCATGCTCGGCCTGATCCTCTTCGTGATCCCCATCTTCTCCGAGATGTACAACGACCTGGGCGGCCAACTCCCGCTGCTCACCAGGATAATGGTGGGAACCAGCAACTTCATGCGATCATTCTGGTTCGTGATCTTCCCGGCGCTTTTCCTGGCTGTCTACGGCTTGAAGAAACTCAAGAACTCAGACAAAGGCACGGATGTGTGGGACCGCATCAAGTTAAAGCTGCCCATGAAGCTGGGTCCCATCATTCAGAAGATCGTGGTTGCGCGGTTCAGCCGCACGCTCGCCACCCTGGTCTCCTCTGGTGTTCCCATCCTGCAGGCGATTGACATCACGGGCAAGACCTCGGGCAACCGGGTGGTCGAGCACGCCATGGAAGAGGTCAAGGAGAACGTCAAGGGTGGGGAGTCGATCGCGCGCCCGCTGGAACGAGTCAAGGTGTTTCCCCCGATGGTGACCCAGATGATCGCCATCGGTGAGGAAACCGGCGCCTTGGACACCATGCTGCACAAGATCGCCGACTTCTACGAGGATGAGGTGGATTCCTCGGTTAAGTCGCTTACCTCGATCATCGAACCGATCATGATGATCTTCATCGGCGGCCTGGTGGGCCTGATCGTGGTCGCGATGTACCTGCCGATCTTCAACCTCTTCCAACTCGTTGAGTAGAGCGCGGATGTTGACTCAGCCAGATACGATTATCCGGGCTCTGCCGCCGCTCGAGGTAGCCCCTGCAAGCCAGGCGCCACGCGAGCCGCGGCGGGCCCATCTCGAGGTCGCCATCGATCCGACGGACACGGCAGCCCTCGAGGAGTTCACCAACGAGCAGCTGGCCCGTGCATATCAGTCTCACGGTTGGATGCAGTGTCTGGACGTCCTCCTGCGTCGGAACGAACGGCTCTGCCACCACGTGCTCAAACGCTTCGCCTACACGGAGGAACCCTACGAAGATCTGTTCCAGGTCGCCCGAATGGGTCTGTTGAAGGCGGCGCAGCGCTTCGACGGCACCCGGGGAACCGCCTTTTCCACTTATGCCTTCCCGTTGGTCGAGGGCGAGCTGAGGCACTACCTCCGAGACAACATGTTGGTTCGGCAGCCCCGCTGGGCGAAGTCCCTGTACGAGCGCATCCAACAGGTGCAGGGCGATTACCTGCGCGATCAGGGACGTTCGCCCACGATGTCCGAGTTAGCGGCCGCCGTCAATGTCCAGGAAGAGGGGATTCTGGAGCTGATCAGGTTCTACGGTTCCGTAGATGTCCATTCTCTCGAGGACAATGGCGCGGAGGTGCCCGATGGGCCGGACCGAGGCGCGATCAAAGCGCTCCGCCAGGAGAACTTCAATCTGCCCATCGAGGACCGGATTCTGCTCTACGACGCTCTGGGAGCACTGTCTGAGGCTCACAAGAAGTTGCTCTACCTGCTGTTCTTCAAAGAGCTGACCCAACAAGAGGCCGCAGACGAGTTGGGGATGTCCCAAAGGACGGTGTCCCGAGAGCAGACCCGCGCCCTCGACCGTCTGAAAGCCATCCTCACGAAGAAGATCTTCTAGCCAGAGCTTCGGGCTCCGGCGTAACCGGTCAGTTACGCTACCTTTATCGACCGGTGCTACTCTTCTCCGATGCTTCACCGACTAACGGCGATACGCCTGCCCGGTCTGATTCTGATCTTGCTGTTGATCGGGTCGGCCATCTTGCTTTCGGGTTGCGCCGACCTGCTCGACGGGCTGTCCGCTGACGCCGAGGAAGACCGGTTGAGCGGATCGGGCACCACCGCGATCGAGCAGGTGGCGGAAGAGACCGATACCTCCGCTCAAGCGACCACCACGACCGCACAGCCAGACACGACCGAACCCTCGAACGCTGACGAGTCGCCCCCCGTGACCGAACCGTCCGTGACCGCCGCCCCGACGACGGTTCCGAGTCGTGACCTAGTCGCCGGAGGACCGCGGGAGTATGTGACCGTTCCTACGGAATCGCCGGTGGTCGCGCTCACCTTCGACGCTGCCTACGACCCCGCGCCTCTGGTCCAAATCCTGGCTACCTTGAAGTCCGCGGAGGTTCCGGCGACCTTCTTTCTCACCGGGGAGTTCGTAGAGGACTACCCCGACGCCACCCGCTCGATCATCGATGCGGGTCATCCCATTGGCAACCACTCTTACTCGCACCCGGATTTCACCGAACTCGACTCCTCTGCCATCCGCGACCAACTGCAGCGCACAGAAGAACTACTCGCGTCCCTGGGAGTCGCCGATCCCCGGCCCCTGTTCCGGCCGCCATTCGGTGCCCGCAACGCCCGCGTACTCGAGGAGTTGGCCAATCAGGGTTATGTGAGCGTCTACTGGACGATCGATACGCTCGACTGGAAGCCGGAACGCACCCCCTCGCAAATACGGCAAACGGTGCTGGACAAGCTGCAACCGGGCGCTATAGTGCTGATGCACGTAGGTAGCCGGCAGACCGCTGAGATCCTGCCCCGGCTCATAGCCGACCTCAAGGCTGAAGGCTACGGCTTCGTCGCGCTTTCGCAGATCAAGCGATAGGGTAAGAGCGCAGCCCGACTTCACGGGCGCTGGTCAATGCACTAGGCGGCGTCTCAGAGCGGGGGAGGGGTATGGTGGTTGCTCGGATCACTCGCGGCCTGTCCGCGATCATCGTCCTAATGCTTCTCTACAGCCTTTTTGATTTGCCGGCTGGGGCCGATGCGGCTTCGGCCCCGGTGCTAAGAAGCGGGCCCGCGGATCGACCGCGCATTGCATTGACTTTCGACGACAACCTTTACGAGCAGCGGGCGCTGGCCGTCCTCGACGTGCTCCGGCGCTACGACACGCCGGCTACGGTTTTCGTGGTGGGCTCCTACGTTAACGTGCATCCGCGAATCACCTCCGCCTTACTGCACGGGGGCTTCGAGGTAGCAGACCACAGCCTAAACCATATGAACGTGGCCGCGGTCGGCGGGAGTCTTGCGCGCCGGGAGATCGGGGGCGGCACGGCCGCATACCGCTCGGCCACGGGGGCCCGCACCGCGCCCTTCTTCCGTCCGCCTTACGGAGCCACCAGCAGCACAGTGGCTCAGATCGCCGGGGAGAAGGGTTTTCTCTATCAGATCCTCTGGGACGTCGACACGAACGACTGGCGAGGATACTCCGCGGCGCGCATACGCGACCACGTTCTCCGGTACGCCCGCAGCGGCTCGATCGTACTGATGCATCTGTCGGCCCCGCACACGGCCGAGGCGCTTCCGGGCATCATTACCGGACTGCGCGCACGAGGCTACGAGTTGACCACGGTCGCCGGGTTGCTGAAAGAAAACCGGCGTTTCTTCGACGTTTCTGAGGGTGACGAGGCCGGGCGGGCCATACTACAGTTGGTTGATGTCGGTATCTTGGCGGGCTACAACCCCGACTGGTTCGGGCCGTTGGATCCGATGACCCGGGCGCAGTTCACCAAAGTGTCGGTCAGGACGGCCGGCCTGCATACCGCCGTGGTGGAACCCGCCGTGGTGAACTTCGTGGATGTGTCCGCCGTACGCGACTCCTCTGGGGCGATCTTGGCTTACCCCTACGATTACGTACAGGAGGCGGTGGCGTCCGGGCTGGTTCAGGGCAGCGAAGATACCGCAGGACGGCCGGTCTATCGGCTTGGAGAGAGCATCACACGCCTGCAGTTGGCCCAGATAGTCGCCCGAATGGCTCGGAATCTCAAGGGTTATGCTCCGGTCGCCGTGGTGGCGAGCAATCCGCCCTTCGTGGACGTACCCGAATACGGGCTCGTGGACACCGCGCTGGTGAGGCAACTGGGTCTGATGCACGGCTACACCGGGGACGCGTTTCAACCCTACGTTCCAGCTAGGAGGGCTCACGTGGCCATGGTGATGACTCGCTACAGAGCTCTCGCCGATGCGCCGACGACCACGACAACGCTCGCTCCGACAACCACCACGGAATCCCCGTCCACGACAACCACGCTTGCTCCGTCGACGACCACTACCCAGGTGCCGCCGACGACCACCACAACCATCGCCACTTCGTTGGCGACCACAGCTTTCTAGACAGCGGGGACGCCTTGCTCCCGAGGCCGCCCGCGGTTGTCGGCTAGAATAGGCGTATGGTCGCAACAGCACATCTCGAGCCACGGGCGCCCACCTTGGTCGTGGCCTGCGAGATCTTCGAGGACGAACTCCGTCACGTCCTGAATGATCTGGAGGCTCGCAACCCAGAGCAGTCACCCGCTGCTTCGCTGCCGCAAGTGGTCTGGGTAGAAAGCGGGCTGCACGACGTTCCGGACAACCTTCGAAGGCGTCTGCAGGGCCTCATCGACCAGATCGATGAGGCCGTCGACAGGAGATTGCCTACAGTTACCCTCGGGGGTATCCACCCCGGCAGAGGAGCGGCGGCGCGGCGGACGGACCTCGTCGCAGTACAGACTCCCAAGGATATCCTGCTGGCCTACGGTTTCTGTGGATACTCACTCGCGGGGCTTACTTCGCGATCCTGCCGGTTGGTGTTTCCACGGGTGGACGACTGCGTGCACCTGTTCCTAAATCACGGCGGCTCCCGAGAAGAAGTTGTCCGCGACGCGCACGCCTTCTATTTGACCAAGGGGTGGTTGACCCACGACAACTTCATGCTCGACAGCTACGAGTGCTGGGATGAGCAATACGGACCGGAACGTGCGCGGCGCCTGCGGGAGGCATACCTAAAAGGCTACGAGCGGCTGACCCTAATAGACACGAAGGCCTACGAAACGCCGGCATGGCAGGAACGCATGCGGGGCATGGCGGAGCGTCTGGAACTCGATTGCGAAACCGTGGCCGGCTCGACGAAACTGCTAGAAAGGCTCCTGACCGGGCCTTGGGACAGGGAGATCGTTGTGGTCGAACCTGGGCGGCCCATCCATGTGCGTGACCTTCTGTTCCACGCGGGGCAGGCACCCACCGCCGATTGAGTCGCCGGCTCATCCGCGGGATTGGCGCAGACCGGATCTCCAACCCATGGTTCTCCCCTCTCCTGATCCTCCCTCTCTGTGCCTCATAATAGATGTTATGTAAAGTGAGGAGTGGGCAAGTGGTTCGCCCGGATCAGCCGGCAAGGAACCCGCCTCTCCCTCTCCCCTTGCCGGGGACGGCGCTTGACGGCCGGACCTTTATCGCACGCGAAAGACTCCCATGGGGGCACTCTGAGCGGACGAGATTCTCCGAGGGCTTCCACAAATCCGAGAGAGCGTGTACAATCACTTCAGCGTCAGAAAGGAGGTGGTCCAGATAGACAATTTGCCTAGTTGGCGATGCGACAGGACCGGAGGTGGCGTGAGCCGCTAGTCGCTGAGCTACTCGTCAGACGCCGCCGCCGGCGCCTCCGGTAGCATTCGCCAGATCAGTACCCGAAAGCCGTCCGAAGGGGCGGCTTTCGGCTTTTCGCACTAGTCCAGATTCTAGTAGCGGATCAGACTGAGCACGTCGTAGCCTTGGAGCCGGTCGCGCCCTTTGAGAAACTCCAACTCGATGACGAAGACGAGCCCCACCACGGTCCCCCCCGCCTGCTCCACCAACTCCACCTTTGCCTTGGCGGTGCCCCCGGTGGCCAGCAAGTCGTCATGGATTATTACCCGCTGCCCGGGCTTTATGGCATCCGTGTGCATCTCCAGGACGTCGGTGCCGTATTCCAGTTCGTACTCCGCCCGGGCCACGTTCCATGGGAGTTTCCCCGGCTTACGCGCGGGCACGAATCCCGCGCCGAGTCCATAGGCCAGGGCCGCCCCCAGGATGAAGCCTCGCGCCTCTGCCCCCAAGACCACGTCGACCTTCTTCGCCGTGCCGAACTCGACCAACCGGTCGACGGTGTAGCGCAGAGCGACCGGGTCCTGCAGCAGGGGCATGATGTCCCGGAAGAGAATGCCTTCCTTGGGAAAGTCGGGGATGTCCCGGATGTACTGTTTTAAGTCCAAGGCGTCTGCGGCGTCCATCCTTGCCTCCTGGTTCATGTTCTTTGCGCCTCCAACGTTGGGGGCGCAATTGATTGATCGTGGAATTACGAGTGGTCGGGCGGGCAGGCGGCCGGCAGCGCGCTACTCGACCAGCCTCCGCAGTTCCTTGTAGAGAAGGAGTTCGACCAGGCGAGAGACCAGGACGGCCAGTTCTTGCAGATTCCGCTCACCTTCCGCGCGGCGCTCCTCGTGGTGTGAGCGCAACGCGGTGGTGACTGCCTGCTCGAGCAGGGCAGCCTCTCTCTCGGCCGACGATTTCAGCAGCCGGAGATTCCGGGGCTCCACCCCAAAACGCGCGAGAATCTGGCAGATGCGAATGACCTCGACGTCCGTCTCGCGGAGACCGCCCCCCAGCGTCCGGGGTGAGGCATCGATCAACTTGAAATCGGCCAGTTGCGCGAGGAAGACGTCGTCGGCTCCGGTCGCCTCTTTGACCTCATGCCAGGAGAGGCTCTCCGCGGGCTGGCGGAGGACGCCGGGCTCGCGTGAATCCTGGGCCGGCCCCAGTGGGCGCAGCGTCGTCGCCGCGGTTCCCCGCTCCAGCCTCGCTTTGATCACCTCGAGGGGCAGGTACTCGTCTCTCTGCAGACGGAGGATGGTCCGCAGTCGGCGAAGATCTGAGCCACCGTAGCGACGGTATCCGCCCTCGGTACGCTCGGGCTGGATCAGCCGGCGGTCTTCCAGATAGCGAATCTTGCTGATGCTTAGATCCGGGAATTCTTCCTGAAGGAGGCCAACCAGGCGACCAATCGTGTAGTGGTCCTCGGTCGGAACCTTGCGTTCTTTGCCCGCCGAAGAACCGGCGGAGCCAGAGTCGGCCTCGCGCGACACCACCTACTCCGCCGGTTCCAGGAATCCGAGCTTGAACTTGCCTATCTGCAACTCATCCCCGTCGCTCAGATGATGTCTCTCCACCCGCTTGCGGTTAACGTAGGTGCCGTTCAGGCTGTTGAGGTCCTCGATCACGTAGCCCAGTGCGTCCCGGATTACCCTCGCGTGGTGCCGCGACACCGTCACGTCGTCCAGGAACAGGTGATTCTCGGGATCGCGGCCGATGGTCAAGAGCTCGGTATCGAGCACGGCCTTCTCCCCCTCTCTGCCGCCGCCTGAACGAATCACCAGGATGGGTGAGGCGTGGACCGCTTCGGCGGGGGTGGATTCGCCCCCTTCCTCGTCGAGGCCGGGAGCGTACGTGATCGTGGTCTCGGAGAGGTCCTTCTGTACCAGCCGGCTTCCACACTGCTGGCAGAAATTCGCTTCGTCGTGGTTGACGAAGCCACACTTGGGACAGTTGCGCATCCTGCCTCCTGAATAGTGTCCGAAGAGCCTAAGAAGGGCGGCGCATCGACAGCAGCTGCTCTTCCACGGCCTGCAGGGTCTCCGGCTTTTCGAGGAGGCGGTTGCGGCCCTGCTCGTCGGTGTTGTTCACCACATACGGATCGGCAAGAATCTCATCGAACCGGCGGCCTTTATCGAGCTCGCCGGCCACGTAGCGAAGGACCCGATCCTCGCGCACGTGCACCCCGAACTCCTCAAAGAGCTGATGGATGGCCCTGATCATCCGTTCTATCAAGTCCCCCACGACAATCCCTCCCCTGGTCTGGCGTCCTGGCTTCGTCCGGAGATTACTCCGAGGAGTCGTCCACAGGATCGCGTCTCGGAGAGCTTAGGATCGAACTCAAGCGATCAACATCGCCTTCCCCGAAAAGCGGCTCGCCCGAACGGTGTTTGTCCCGAAGCCGGCGCACCATCTCGGCGCGCAGTATGTCGAGCTGACCATGGATAAGCCTTCGCCGCTTCGAGATCTCCCTCTCGTCTTTCTCGAGGGATTCGGAGAGCTGCTTCAGTTCTTCGTCACGGTAGGACTGAATGTTTACCAGGAGGTCGAAGTCAGTGTGGCCTTGCGCGTCCATGACTCTAGTATAGCTCCTCTTGTATGAACCTTAAAGTCGAGGTCGAGGTTCAGCTTCGCGCCTGCCAAAAAGACGAGAGGAGCAGGCCATCGCCCGCTCCTCGTCGCCAATCCTGCTTTATGGCTCGCCGGTCTACTGCTCTTCTTCGGCGAGCATCCCCTCGTATTCATCGGAACTCATCAGATCGTCCGCTTCGCCCGGCTCGCTGATCTTGACCTTCACCAACCAGCCGTTTTCATAAGGACTCTCATTGATGGTCTCCGGCGCGTCGACCACTTCCTCATTGATCTCCACGATGGTCCCGCTAAGCGGGGCGTAAACATCGGAGACCGCCTTAACCGACTCTATTTCGGCGAAGGAACTCCCCGCCGTCACCTCGGTACCTTCCTCGGGAAGCTCCACATAGACGATGTCCCCGAGCTGCTCCTGAGCATAGTCGGTGACACCGAATACCGCAGTCTCACCCTCGATACGCACCCAGTCGTGCTCCTTGTGGTACTTCAGGTTCTTGGGATTCACCCGCCGCTCCTTTCTTACCACTGATCCTTAAGCATCTTACAACGGGGGCCGCTGCCCCGCTACTGTCCGTACTGCAAAGTGGCCTGAACCAGCAAGCTGTCCAGGTTGCCTTGAATGGTGATCTCTGAGGCCGTCACCTCCTCCTGCTCTGCAGAAAGGAAACGGAAGTCCCCGGCCCCATTCTCCATGACAATGAAGAAGGCCGGCTCCCCCGGGTCCCCCCCATCCGCCTCGGCATGAACCACCTCGCCCCGCGCAATCAGCATCGCCAACCCTGCCGCGGGCCGCATTCTACCAACGTCCCACCGCATAGAAAAGGCTAAACCGCCCTGCTATACTCCGAGCGGATCAAGCCTCATCTTCGGCTCGAGGAGGATCGTTGGCGCGGCGAAAGGGACTGGTCATCAGCGACCGGCAAATGCAGGTGGTCGACGAGATCCTGGAGAAGCTGAGGGAGGTTTCCCGATCGCGCTTCATCGCGCTGGTTTCCACCAGCGGCCAGCCGATCACCACCTCGGAGTCCGAGCATCACCCCGACACCCTCTCTCTGGCATCGCTTGCGGCCAGCTCTTTTGCCGCGACGCAGCAACTGGCAGCGGTCCTCGAGGAACGCGAGTTCACCCTGCTGTTCCACGAAGGGCACGAGTCCAACCTGCACGTTTCCCAGGTCACCGACCTGGTTCTGCTGGTGATCACCTTCGGCCGCGAGACCCAGGTGGGCAAGGTCCGGTTGTACACGAACCGGGCGGTCGAGGTGCTCAAGCCCCTCCTCGACTCCGCCGATGACGAGCAACAGGACACACTGATGATCGACGACGACTACTCGCTTCTTGCGGACGAGGCCATCGACGATCTGTTCGCCGACGTGGAGTGACCAGTTGCCCTTAATCAACTTCGCGGCCAGGGAGATCAACTACAAGATCGTCTACTACGGCTGCGGTCTTTGCGGCAAGACCACCAACATCCAGTACATCCACAAGAAGGTGAACCCCAGCGCCCGGGGTAAACTGGTTTCCATCGCCACCGAGGAGGAGCGGACCCTCTACTTCGACTTTCTGCCTCTTTCGCTCGGGACCGTCAAGGGCATGAAGACCCGCTTCCACCTCTACACGGTGCCGGGTCAATCCTATTACAACGCCTCGCGCAAGTTGGTGCTGCAGGGCGTGGACGGCATCGTCTTCGTCGCCGACAGCCAGGTCACCCGCCTGGACGAGAATGTCGAGAGCTACCTGAACCTCTGGGAGAACCTCCAGGAGCAGGGTGACGATCTCTCGAGGCTGGCCATGATGATCCAGTACAACAAGCGCGACCTCTCCGAGGTGTTCTCGGTAGAAGATCTGGACGAGTTACTCAACCACACCAACTCGCCGGGAATGGAAGCGTGCGCGCTCACAGGACAGGGCGTGTTCGAGACCCTCAAGGTGATCTGCAAGCAGGTGATCGCCCGAACCGGGCAGAACTAGCCGATCCGCAGCACGTAATCCTTGGGCGCGTAGACGCTGGAGAATTCGTCGCGGAGGAGCACCTTGCCCTCCGCATCCTTCACCACCCGGGTCACGGTCACCTCGCGTCCGGGTACTCCCTGCTCCAGCACCTGCTCTCCCGGTGCGAGGCTGGGATCGCGCAGGTGGCGGGGGTTGGAAGAAGTGGTGAGCGGCTGCCGCAACCGCTCCGGCGCCTGGGCCTCGTATTCCACCGTGCGCTCCCAACTGGAGGCCGCCAGGGTGATCTCTACCGAGTTCTCGCCCGCCTGCGCGCTGATCAGCAGGGGCCGGTCGGAGTCGTTGCGGAACTTGAAGTCGACCGTGCCGTAGGAAACCGTGGCATCCCGGCCAAGCGGATAGTGGTCGATGTAGAAGGAGTGCGGCTTACGCTCGTCCACCGGCAGCCCGGCAAAGAAGACCGCGTTGAAGAGTGTAGTCGAGACCTGGCAGATCCCGCCCCCGACTCCCGGTGTCAAGACGCCACCCATTATGACCGGCGCCTCGTCGAAGCCGGCTGCCTTGGTGCGCGGTCCGATCGTGCCGTTGAAAGAGAAGGTCTCTCCCGGACGGACGATGGTCCCGTCCAGCAGCTTCGCTACCTGTCGGATGTTATTGCCGCGAGCGCTATCACCGGTGTTGAAGTAGCTGGTGAAGGAGGAGACTTCCCTCCGCGTTCCCAGGGCCAGCGCATCCGTGGTCGTGACCTTGGGCTCGGCCCGCAGGGTCGGCACCGGGACGTAAGCCGCATTCGCATCTCCGGCCAGGCGGGCGAGGTCCCGGAACAGCGAATCCCAGTCGATCTCAACGCCGCTCTTGCTCGGGATCACCTCCAGGTTCTTCTCCCCCAGGACCGGCTTCAGCCGAGCGTCGACGGCCGGCTGCCGGATTGGGGCCAACAGGTTTTCCAACAACTCCCGTGAGGTGGGGGTGTCGAAAGTCAACGCGGTGGCCCCCGCGGTTTCCGGAACGGCGGCCATTCGGGTCAGTTGTTCTACGGAGAGTTCGAAGTTGTGGTCCTGATATCGCAGGACGAGCGGCCGGCTGAAGGCCACCTTGGCTGCCTCCATGGCTCGCCGGGCGGCATCGGTGCCCACCAGCGGCGGGACCGCTTCCAGCGGGGCCTCGACCTTCGCGGAACCCGTGCGCAGGGCCGCCAGAACCGCATGCTGCAGCAGGTCGCGGCGGAGCGCGAGACCTTCCTCCGCCGCTGCGACCCTCGGACCCTCCTCGGTGAGGAGCAGGCCGGCGTCCTTCGGAAGCTCTTCAAAGGTCAGGGCGAGGCGATCCACCTCGAATTGAAAGCGTGCCTCGTCGACGAGGAAGACGGGCTCGACCGCTACGCTCCCCACGGACGCAGCCAACCGCTGGCGGCCACGCTCGAGCCACCCCGCCTCGTGTCCGACAGCCATGACCGCCGCGAGCGTGGCCTTCTTGTCCAGGGCGATGCCCGCTTGGTGGGGAAATAACTTGGCCACAGTGTCTTCGTGCCGGACTTCGATGGGGGCCGCGAGAAGGCCGGCAGCCCACGCGGTCAGCTCCTCGGCCACCTGCTCCTCGGTGAATCCCCCCAGCGCTCTCCCCTGCAGCTCTACGCCGCGGTAGGCGCGTCCCTGATGGTGGTAGGAGTCGGCGGCCAGGGCGAATCCAGGCGCGGCCAAAATGAAGCTCAGCAGGACTATGACGACCGTTCGTCGGATCTCGAACCTCCGCCTCGAGGTCTGGGAAGAGCCTGGCGCGCCGCGGGTCCGGCTATCCGGCCCCGTCCCCGTCTTCCCTGGAGGGAGCGGCCAGAACGTACGTAGGCAGGTTCTCCAGGCTGGCTGCCCGCAGCTCCTGTCTCTTGACGATTTCGACCGAGACCCCCGGCCGCCCTTCCAAGGTGGGAATGACCCCACCCGCCATGACCATCGATGAAATCAAAGTATCGGGTTCGCCCAGAGCTTCGATCTCGTAGGGGGCTGTCAGCGTTACTCCGTCCAAGGTCACCCGCTGTCCAAAGTTGCCGAAGGCCGACCTCACCGAAAGACGCCTTTCATTGACTATTATCGCCTCGGCTCCGGCAGACTTGAGCTCATTGACGACCTGCCCGAGCTCGTAGGCGTGCAGTTCCCCCAGCGGATCGCGCAGCTCGAGACGCACGCCGGGTCCGGACGACTCGACCACCCCATTCAGAAGGCGCAGGCCGGACAAAGTCCGTTCCTGCTCCACCAGGCTGTCGGCCCGGTCTTCCTGGGAGAAGCGGTCCTCGATGGCAAGCAGCCGGAGTTCGGTGACCTCTTCCTGCAGACGGTCGTTCTCCTGGCTCAGGGTCCCCACCAGAATGGTGAGCTCCTCCACGCTCTGCAGATCCAGCTGCCGGTTGCGATTCTCCTGGACGCGCGCCTGCGTCACCAGCATGAAACCCAGGACCGCGAAGGTCAGGAAAAGCCCCCAGGTCGTCTTGCTGCGAACGCTCATCGCAGGATCAACCTGCGCACGATCGCCAGATTCTGGAAGATACGCACGCCGAACGCGATCACCGCCGCGAGATAAAGGCTGAGGCCCATGCGGTCCCCAAGATAGGTGATAAGCGCCGCGAGAATCGTGTTGGAGATGAAGCCGGTTATGAACAGGCGATCGTTGAAGGTCCGCTCGAGCATTGCCCGGACCCCTCCCAGAGTCGAGTCGAGCGCGGCCAATACCGCAATAGATAGATAGCGCGCATATTCAGGCGGGACCTCATAGTTGACCACGTAGCCGATGGCCACTCCCAGCAGCAGGCCGAGTAGGGGCAGGTAGATCACGGAGCCTCCTTGCCGGGCCCGGCGACGGTCAGGGCTTCGTCGGCGAGCGGCTGAAGCACGCGGGGGGTCAGGCTGCCGGCGTAGGCGGGCACCAGACTCTCATCGCGAGCATTGACCGTAGCCTGCAGTCCGAAGAGCTTGGAATATTGCTCGAGCAGCAACCGGGCGTCTTCGTCCAGAGAGAGTACGTTCTTCAGCCGGACAGGATCGCCGATCGCGACGATGGTAAACGGAGAACCTATCCGGGTGTTGTTGACCAGGATAGTAGTGCCCACGCAGCGCACGGCCGTGCCCTGCACGATGCGCTGCCCGTTGACGCTGACGGCCTCGGCCCCGCCCGCCCAAAGGGCGTTCACCAGGATGCGCATGTCGTAGTCGTGGATTATGTAGTTGTTGGGGTCCTGGCCCAGCTCGGGCGGTTGCGGGTTGTCCGCGAGGGTGACCTCGATCCCCGGCCCCTCGAGCGCGACGAGGCCGGCCGCCATACGCATCTGTTCGAGTTCTTGACCGTAGGTGCGGGAAAGACCTCGTCCCCAGGCAGCCTGCTGCTCGCGCCGGGAAACCTCGGTGCGTAGCGTGGCCAGGCTCTCCTCGAGATAGTCCTTCTTGTCCTCGAGCCGTTCCACGATCTGCACCAGCTGATCATGGCGTTCACCCTGATCTCCGGCGGCTTCTTCCGCGGCCACGTTGGCCCGGAAAGCCACCATCGCTCCCAGCCCAAGAAGGAAGGCAAACCCGGTCAGAATGAGGTAATGATGACGCCCTGCAGTCACGCTTCTTCCAGGAAAGGTGCTTACGAAAAACGAAGGATAGCAGTCAAGCGAAAAGCTTGCCTGCTTATCTATCTAACCGCTTCCGTACGCGCCCTCCGGATCACCTCGTCGAGACGCCCCACGTAGTCTCGCAACAGCTCTTCGGCCCGCTCGTCGTCCCGGCCTTCGGCGTACACGTGAAACAGCGGTTCGTCGGCGTCGGGCAGGATCTGCACCCATTCATCCTGGTCCACCCACACTTTTATCCCGTCCACCAGGGAGACGGCTTCGTCGCGCAGTTCCTCGACCATCATCCTCATGGCCGCCCCTTTGGCCTGCCAGGGGCAACACACCACGTCGTGATCGAGGTGGACGGCGGGGACTTCGCCCGCCAACTGAGAAAGCGGATGCGAGCTCCGGGAAACCATCTCCATCACCATTGCGGCGGTCAAGAAAGCATCCATGGTGGGCAGGAAGGAGGGAAAGATCAGGCCGCCATTGGCCGTGGCCGCGAAGATGACCTCGGGTTCGCTCGCCCCTTCCATCACACTCCGGTCCGAGCTGCGGGTACGGCTAACCGTGGCGCCGCAGCGTTCGGCTACCTCCTCGGCGCGAACGGTGGCGTGCAGCGGAAGAACCACCGACCCTCTCCCCCGCTCCACGCAGACGTGACTGAGCAGCAGGAGGAGCAGTTCATCAGGGCTCAGGGTATGGCCGGCGTCGTCCAGAATAAAGACCTGCTCGCCTCCCGGATCCAAGATCAGGCCGAGGTCGGCCTCCATCGAATCGACCAGGCGCTTGACCTTCACCTCGGCCTCGGGAAGATGCTTCGCCAGGCGGAAAGCGCCGCTTATCCCGGAGAAGGCGTTGATGCCAATGGCCTCCACGCCCAAACGGTCGAGGATGGCCCCCAGCAACTTCGAACCCGGGGAGTACGAGTAGTCGACCACCACCCGCAACTTGCGCTCGCGGATGGCAGGAGCGTCCACGCTTTGGACCAGAGCTTCCGTGTACATCTCGAGGGTGTGCGCGGGATAGGTGATCTGCCCCATCTCGTCGTAGTAGGCCCGGCGGAAATCCTCGCGGTGGAAGTAGTTCTCGATGGTTCGCCGGGATTGCTCCGAGAGCGGCAGACCCGGGGGCTCGGAGATGATGATCTCCACCTCCTCGGGGTGATGCGGACTGATGCGGATGTGAATCCCGCCCTGAGAGGAGGCGTTCTTGAGATCGAAGCGGTTTACGGCCAGCGGCGCGACCTGCAGGTCACGGACGGAAACTCCGGTGGAAGTCAGACCCGCGATCATCGCCCATTTTAGCATGCGGCTGGCGGGGTGGGAATCTCGAGTGGCGGTGACCAGGGCATCTTTGCGCAGCAGGGTTCCGTAGGACATGGCGAGTCGCATCGCCCGCTCGGGAGTGATGTCGACGTTGATCAGGCCGCGAACTCCGCGCTGACCGAAGAGCGCCGTCATCCCCCTGACCTCGGAGATGATGCTCGACTTGACCGAGGCGCCGGCCTCCACTGTCTTGAAGGGGTAGATCTTGATGTTGTTGCCGATCAAGGCGTTGTCCTCGATCGAACACTGATCGCCAATTACCGCCCCCTCGGAGACCACTACGTTCGTGCGGAGGTCCACCGAATTGCCCAGCACGGCGCCGCGCACGCGGGACCCCTCCCCCAGGTAGCAGCTCTCGCCCACCACGGAGTCCGATATCTGAGCTCCCGGACGCAGAATCACATTGTTTCCCAGCACGGTGTGCGAACCTATGACCGCCGAAGGGTCGATCTTCGCGTAGTTACCGATCACCGAGGGTCCCACCACGTTCTCGAGGCTGTCCAGGTTGACGCCCTGCCCCACCCAAACGTTCCCGCGCAGCCGCACTCCGGGAATGTTCACCCGGACGCGGCCGTCCAGCGCATCCCGGTTGGCCTGCTGGTACTGCTCGATGGTGCCGATGTCCTGCCAGTAGCCCTCACACATGCTGCCGTAGAGGGCCGCCCCCCGCTCGTGCAGGGCGGGGAAGAGTTCATGGCTGAAATCGTGGGAAACGCCGGCCGGGATCTCGTCGAGCACTTCCGGCTCGAGCACGTAGATGCCGGTATTGACCGTGTCCGAGAAGACCTGACCCCAACCCGGCTTTTCCAGGAAGCGCTCGATACGCCCCTGCTCGTCCATGATGATGACCCCGAACTCCAGCGGGTTCTCGACCCTAACCAGGGCGAAAGTCGCCAGGGCCCCGTTTTCGTGGTGAAAGTCGATGACCGCTCCCAGATCGATATCGGTCAACGCGTCGCCGCTGATCACGATGAAGGTCTCGTCCAGGAGGTCTTGGGCCGCCTTGACCGAACCGGCCGTACCCAACGGGTTCTCCTCCACGCTGTACTCGACGCTCATCTCGAAGTCGGAGCCGTCACCGAAGTAGTTGCGGATCATCTGCGGGAGGAAGGCCACGGTCATCACCACGTCTTTGATCCCGTGGAGCGCCAGCAGGTTGAGGATGTGGTGGGCCGTGGGGATGTTGGCCACCGGCATCATGGGCTTGGGCAGATTGGAGGTCAGAGGGCGCAGCCTGGTACCCTGGCCCCCCGCCATTACCACAGCCTTCAACGCAAACTCCTCCTCCCCGAGCCGGGATCGCCGGACAAAAGCGTTGCCGCGGCCAATGCCCATGCTTGGTGCAATGATACACCCGACGAGGGGGCAATCTGGGAGTGAAAGAAAGCAGAAACCCCGCAAGAGCGGGGTAACTAGGTCGGGACGGCCGGATTTGAACCGGCGACCTTCCGGCCCCCAGCCGGATGCGCTACCAGGCTACGCCACGTCCCGACGCGCCAACGATTATAACAGGCTAACTGTGGTGCCGCTCGTGACGAGAGGGCCGCCCCATGAGATCGCGGACGCTCTCTTGCATCTCCTTCTCGCCGCGGATCACGGAAACCACGTTGTCGGTGATCGGCATCTCCACCCCCACGCGTCTGGCGAGCGCCAGAACCGCGGGAGCTGCGGTCAACCCCTCCGCCACCATGCCCATTTCGCTCTCAATGGCGTACGGAGAGTGCCCCTGCGCCATCAGCTCTCCCGCCCGGCGGTTCCGGCTGTGCCTCGAGGTGCAGGTGGCGATGAGATCGCCCATCCCTGCAAGACCGGCAAAGGTCAGAGGGTTCGCGCCCAGAGCCTCGCCCAACCGGCTCATTTCGGACAGTCCGCGGGTAATAAGGGCCGCGCGGGCATTGTCGCCGAAACCAAGTCCGTCGGCCATCCCCGTGGCGAGGGCGATCACGTTCTTGACCGCGCCGGCGAGTTCCACCCCGACCACGTCGCGGGTGCGGTAGGGCCGGAAGCTCTCGCTGGACAGGATTTCCTGCAGGGCTACGGTGTAGTCCTCGTCCTCAGAGGCGATCACCGTGGCAGTGGGCTGCCCCTGGGAGACCTCCTCGGCGTGATTTGGCCCGGAGAGCACGGCGATGTGCGGATCCTTGGCGGCCCAGAGCTTATGCAGGACTTCGCTCAGCCGGCGCCCGGTGTCCGGCTCAACCCCTTTGGTCAGGCTGAGAACGCCCGTGTTGGGCGCCACGCGTTCGGCTATAGCCTCAACGGTAGCGGTGAAGGCCTTACTGGGAACCGCCAAGACGATCAGCTCGGCTCGAGAGAAGTCGTACTCTCCAACCACCGCCACCTCGAGCTCCGGGGGCAAAGCCAAGTCCCGCAGATAACCCGGGTTGTGCCGGGTGTCCCGCACCGCCTCCGCCTGTTCCTTTCGTCGGGGCAGAAGAGTGGTGGGCACTCCGAGCGCGGAGAGATGGGCGGCCATCGCCGTCCCCCAGCTGCCCGCACCCACCACCGCGGTCCTCGGCGGCCTTTCGCGGCCGAATTCCCAGTCCTTCATCGGCCTTTGCCTCCCGAGCGGTTCAGGGGCTTGTCCGGGGCCACCCCGGGGGCGGAGCCGCGTGGCCGCCCGGGTGGCTCACTTCCCGCGGGATCGGCGTGGCCCCGGGGACTCCTCCCAGGCAGAGCCGCCCTGCGCTCTTCTCCCCGGAGCAGCCTGCGAATGTTGGCATGGTGCGCGGCGATAACCAGCGCTGCCGCCGCCACCGAGAAAGCCACGTAGGCGCCGGGCTGATCGAAGGCCACAGCCAGCACTGGAAAGAGGGCGGTGGCGGCGATGGAAGCCAGGGAAACGAAGCGGGTCGCCGCGAAGACTGCAAAGAAAACGCCGAGCAGCAGGACCAGGGTCAGCGGCATCATGGCGAGAACGACCCCCGCGCCCGTGGCCACTCCCTTACCCCCCCGTCCCCGCAGGAAGAGGGACCAGTTATGCCCCAGTATCGCCGCCATGGCCACCAGCACCGTCACCCAAGGTCCCGCCACGTACCTTGCCAAGAGCACCGGGAGAAAGCCCTTGAGCAGATCGGCAGCAAAGACCAGGAGACCGAGCCAGGTTCCCAGCACGCGAAAAGCGTTGGTGGTTCCGGGGTTGCCGCTGCCGTGCTCCCGCAGATCGATGCCCCTAAGGGCCCGTCCCAGGATCACGCTGGGCGAGAGGGACCCGGCCAAGTAGGCGAGGAGCATCAGACCCAAGCCGAGGAGGGCTTCGCTCACGAGTAGCGCTCTTCCTTACCCTCGAAGTCGATGATCAGCGGGATGCCCCAGAGCCCGTATGCTTCGCGCAGGCGGTTTTCGAAGAAGAAGCCGTAGCTGCGGTTGATCAGCGCCTTGGTGTTGACGCGAACGTTGAAGCGCGGTGGAGAGTCCTCGTACTGACTCATATAGAAGAACTTGAGCGACTTACCCGCCTTCTGCGGAGGGGTGTGCACCTCTTTCAGAGTTTCCAGCCAACGGTTGAGTTCACCGGTGGGGATGCGGTGGCTGTAGCGGGCGTAGAGGTCGAGCGCCAGAGGCAGCACCCGGTGCACGTTGCGGCCGGTCAGGGCGGAGACCGTCAGCCAAGGCGGACGCATCTGCACTTTGGCGTAGATGCGGGTGGTGGCGTATTCGAGGTCCAGTTCGCTCTCGTCCCACTTGTTGAAGAGGATCGCGGTCGCGCACCGGGCCCGTTGCGCCTCGTACGCTACCTGCAGGTCGAGATCCACCAGCCCTTCGCGGGCGTCTACGAGGATCAGCGCCACATCGGCGCGCTCCAGCGCCCTGATGGTCCGTACCGAACTATAGAACTCGACATCGGTCGACACCCTCTTCCCCTTGCGGCGCAGCCCGGCGGTATCGACCAGGAGCAGCTCCTGGCCTTCGTAGGTGACCGGAGTATCGATTGCGTCTCGGGTCGTCCCGGGAATGGGTGAGACGATCACCCGCTCGCTGCCGAGCAGACGGTTGGCCAGCGAGCTCTTACCCACGTTCGGGCGCCCCACGATGGCGATCCTCACCGGTTCGTCCGCCTCGCCCATCTGTTCCGGGTCAGGGAGACGCGCGACCACCGCGTCCAAGAGGTCGCCGGTGCCCATGCCGTGCTCCGCGGATACCGGATAGGGCTCCCCCAGCCCGAGTTCCCAGAACTCATTTAGCCGGTCTCCCGCCAACTTGGTGTCGCTCTTGTTGACCGCCAGAATAACCGGGATGCCGCTGCGGCGGAGAATGTCCCCGATCTCGTGTTCGGCGGGGCCCACTCCAGTCTTCCCGTCCACGAGGAAGATGACCACAGAGGCTTCGCCGATGGCAAGGCGCGCCTGCGCTCTCACCTGTTCTCCGAAGGAATCTTGAGATTTCAGGTCGATGCCGCCGGTGTCCACCATCAGGAAGTCGCGGCCGATCCATTCGGCGAGGCCTTCCTTGCGGTCGCGGGTCACCCCCGCCTCCGGCGCGACGACCGCTTCGCGGCTCTCGGTAAGGCGGTTGAATAGAGTGGACTTGCCCACGTTGGGATAACCCACGATAGCGACGCGAGGGAGCACGGCCGCACTCATGTGGCCAACTCCCGCAGCCGCGCGGTGACGCGGTCGATCTGCCCCGAGGGAGTGGAGGCGCCCGCCGTCACGCCCACCGAGTGGACGCCCTCCATCCATTCCGGGAGAATCTCGTCCGGGGACTGGACGTGATAGGTGCGGGGCTGGACCTCCCGACAGAGCTCCGCCAGCCGGGTCGTATTCGCCGAGTTCTTACCGCCGACCACCACCACCAGATCGACTTCGGCGGCCATCGAGCGCGCCGCTCGCTGCCGTCTCTCGGTCGCGCTGCAGATCGTGTTGTGAACCAGCAGTTCGCGCACCCGCGAAGAGAGCGCGCTGGTAAGCGCGGCGAGGCTCTCCTGGGATTGAGTGGTCTGCACCACGACGCCGATCCGCCTGCGGGGCAACTCCTCGGGCAGGTCTTCGGGACCCTGAACCACCAAGGAGTCCGGGCCGGCGTAGGAACGAATCCCCAGCACCTCCGGATGATCCGGCTCGCCCAAGACCACCACCAAGTAGCCCTGCTCGCGCAGGCGGGCGGCCTTCTCCTGGGCGGCTTTGACGAAGGTGCAGGTGGCGTCGACGATGTTGACCGCCCGGGAGGCCAACTCGTCCAAGGCCTCCTTGGCCACGCCGTGCGAGCGGATGATCACGGTCCCCACCTGTTTCTCGGAAGCATCCTCGATGACCTCTATTCCCTGCTCGGCCAGACCGGCGATGACCGCCGGATTGTGGATCAGCGGGCCCAAGGTGTGGATGGGTCCTTGTGCGACGTCGGCAGCCTGCTGCGCCGTTTCCAGCGCGCGCTGCACCCCCCAGCAGTAGCCGGCGGAATCGGAGATGCGGATCTCCAGCGGTGGGCGCGTCATTGGCGTGACCTCCCCGGCCGACTCTGCGGACGGTCTTGCTCTAGTAAACGGGCGATCGCGGCCATCAACCTGTCGGCCACGATCCGATGTCGCTCGACTTTCGTATCCGCCTGCACCGTGGTGTCGACGGGCGGGCCGTAGTGGACACTTACCTGGGGAAACCCCGGTCTCCAACCCTTCCATACTCGCTCGGTGCCCACTACAGCGACAGGGATAGTCACCACCGCGCTGCGGGTGGCGAACATGCTCACCCCCGGCTGGGCCTCGCCGAGTTGGCCTGGGGGTTGCCGGTGCCCTTCGGGAAAGACGCCCAGGGCAGCGCCTGCCTTGAGAACCTCCAACGCGCGGGTCACCGCCTGCCGGTCCGCCTGGCCTCGCCGCACGGGGAAGGAGCCCACACCGTTCATGATCCAGCCAAGTGGAGCGAACTTCCAGAGCTCGGATTTTGCCATGAAGTGGACCTGCCGCGGGGCGCCCAGAGCGGCGAAGATGGGGTCGGTGTTGGAGACGTGGTTACAGGCCAAGAGCACGCCGCCTTCGCGCGGAATGTTCTCCAGGCCGGTGATCTTCATCCGGTACAAGATGCGGAACGAGGTCGGCAGCCAGAGATGAAGAAAGCGGTAGAGGCCCGTATCAAGGGGCCCCCTCAACATCGTTCCTGGTCCTCCTGCCCTCGCCGTTCGGCTTCGGACACGATCGCCGCGACCACCTCCTCGATGGACATGGTGGTGGTGTCCAGGTCGAGTGCCTCCTTGGCCTTGCGCAAGGGGGCCAGCGCGCGACCTGAATCGTAGCTGTCGCGCAACAGCAAATCCCGCTCCAGGGTCTTCAGCGAGATGCAGACTCCCTGCTCTTCCAACTGGTTTTTGCGCCGGCGGGCGCGCTCCTCGACCGAGGCGCTCAGGTAGACCTTCAGCCCGGCGGTTGGACAGACCACGGTGCCGGTGTCTCTTCCCTCGAGCACCATGTCTCCCTCGGCGGCCAATTCCCTTTGCCTAAGCGTTAGTGCATGCCGCACCTTGGGATGCGCGGACACCAGGCTGACCTTCTGGGTGACCAGCTGGCCCCGGATCCCCTCGGTGATGTCGCGGTCTCCCACGAAAACCCGCGGCGGGCCCGCGGGATCTTCCTCGAAATGGAGTTTTAGGTCCAGGGCGATGCTGCCCAAGGCGTCGTCGTCCTCGAACGAAACGCCCTGCTCGTAGGCGAGAAGGGTGACAGCGCGGTACATGGCGCCCGTGTCCAGGTAAGTCAGGCCGAGGCGCCCGGCGACCTGCTGGGCAATCGTGCTCTTACCCGAACCTGCCGGGCCGTCGATGGCTATGATCAACAGTTGGTTTCCTTCAATCTTGCTGACGGGCTGCTTCGCCCTTATTTCAACCGGCCTGCAGAGACTCTATCGTAGCAATGAAACCGGGGAAGGATACTGCCGCGGAACGCATGTCGTCCACGGTCACCTGTCCGCTCGAGGCGAGTCCGGCAACGGCGCCCGCCATGGCCAGGCGATGGTCGGCGCGGGCTTCAACGGTCCCTCCCGGCCAGCCCTGGGGCCTGCCGACTATATCCAGGCCGTCTTGGTACTCGAAGACCTCAACGCCGATAGCGCGCAGGAGTTCGGCCATGCCGCTTATCCGGTCACTCTCCTTGACCCGCAACTCGGCCGCCCCCCGCAGGCGCGAAGTGCCCTCGGCTTTGGCGGCGGCCAGAGCCCAGATAGGAAGTTCGTCTATCATGCCGGGAACCTCTTCCGGACCGACGTCGGTAGCCCGCAGCGCGCTGCTCTGGGCACGAATGGTGCCCATGGGTTCCGGGCCACTCGGCCGCGAGTTCTCGCCGGCCTCCGGCACCATTTCCAGGCAGGCGCCCATCCGCCGCAGCACAGGGAACAATCCCGTCCTCGTCGGATTGAGCCCAGCCTGCACCAGGTTCACCTCCGAGCCGGGTACCAGGAGCGCTGCAACTGCGAGAAAAGCCGCCGAACTGGTGTCGGCAGGGATGCGCACGGCCGGGAGGCGAAACGAATCCACGGGCTCAACCCGGACCCAGGTTTCTCCCGTGGCGCCCTGCGGGCTGCGCTTCACCGAAATCCCGGCGAACTCAAGTAACCGTTCGGTGTGATCGCGCGAGGCCCCGGGATCGATCACGGTGGTTCCGCCCTCGGCCCGCAGTCCCGCGAGCAGCAGGCAGGACTTCACTTGGGCTGAGGATACCTCCATGCGGTGCTCGATGCCTCGCAGGTTGCCTCCTCGGAGGGCCAGAGGGGCGTAGCGTCCGCCCTCGCGGCCGCTGACGGCCGCGCCCATCGCGGCAAGTGGTCGCACGATGCGCTCCATGGGGCGCCGGCGAATGCTGGCGTCTCCGGTGAGCACCGCGAAGCGGTCGATGCCGGCGAGGATCCCGGGCAGCAGGCGAATCAGGGTGCCCGCGTTCCCCACGTCGATCACGTCCTCGGGCTCCGATAGGCCTTCCCAACCCGCGCCCCGGACGAGCAGCTCCTCGCCGCCGCCGTCCTCAACAGCCACGCCCAGGGCGCGGATGGCCGCCAAAGTAGACAAGGTGTCCGCCGAGCGCAGGAAACCGCTGATCGGGACGGGCCCGGTGGCCACCGCCCCCAGTAGGAGCGCCCGATGCGAAAGCGACTTGTCGCCGGGGACCCGGACATCCCCATGCAGGCCGCCGGGCGCGGTCCGGAAGGTCACAGGCTGTTTGGCCGAGCGAGTTTCGGCGGAGCCTGCTCTCTGCGCCGGGGAGCCGGTGCCGGGTACCACGGGCGCTACTCGCCGCTCACGCGGGGGGAGCTTACGAAGGTGGCATAACCGCGGGCGGACAGGAGCGCGGCCGCAGAGTCGGCCGCGCGCTCACCCGACACATAGAGCACCAAGTCCCCCCCGGTTTCCCGGTTGAAGTGGTGCAGGGTGAGGTCCTCCACATTGATGGAGGCTTCCGCCAAAGCCCCGGTCACCTCGCCGAGCACGCCGGGTTGATCGGGGATGCGCGCCACTACCCGAAAGAGGTTTTCCGGCTCCAAATCTTCGAGCTCCAGAAGCTGCCGCCGGTAGGAACGGGCCTCGCCGATGTTCTCGACCACTCCCTCCAGGTCCTCCTGGCGAAGTTGCCGGCAGAACTCATCCAGCTCGTCCTTAACCGCTTCCAGCGAGCTGATCAGCGCTTCCCGGTTCTCCAGGAAGATGTCCCGCCACATCCGCGGGTTGGCCCCGGCCACCCGGGTAAGGTCCTTGAAGCTGGGCCCCACGGAGTGAAGCGCACGCCGGCCGCCCGCACTGTACGAGCCCACCTGGTTCATCAGCACGTTGGCGAGCACGTGGGGCACGTGGCTAACCCGAGCCATGATCTGATCGTGGGCCTCCGGTTCGATCCGCACGGGACGAGCGCCGATGGCCGCCACCAGTCCGTGCAGGCGCTCGTAGACCATGGGCCGCACGCGAGCGGAGGGGGTGAGGAAGTAACTTGCCCCCTCATAAAGATCCACCCGGGCGAAGCGGACCCCGCTCGTCTCGGCTCCACACATCGGATGACCTCCCACGAAACACTCGGCGGCACGGTCACTCAGCCCGGCGATGATCGAGGTCTTCGTGCTGCCGATGTCGGTGACCACGTGAGGGGCGGGATCGGCGGTGGACACCAGTTCCGCCAGTGCGGGAATCGCCCTCACCGGCGTGCCGAGAAGAACGACATCGGCTCCCGCGGCGGCCTCTATGGGCGAGGCGGCTGCTTGGTCGACAACCCCGAGTTCGCGTGCGGCGTTCAGGGCGTCGGCGTCCGGATCGAAACCAACAACGCTCTGCACTCCGGCCCGCTTGGCGGCGAGGGCGAAGCTGCCCCCCATCAGGCCTACGCCGACGACCGCGAGCCGCCGTACCTGGTTGGCGCCGTTCAGCCCAGCCTCCGCCCGGTCCACTCGATCATGTCTTTGATCCGGGCCGCAGTCTTCTCGAAATCGTCCGGGTTGAGCGACTGCCCCCCGTCACAGAGCGCCGTTTCTGGCGAGGGGTGGGTTTCGATCAACAGGCCGTCGGCACCCGCGGCGATGGCGGCCAGGGACAACGGCTCGATCAGATCGACCCGGCCGGTCGCGTGGCTGGGATCGACCACCACCGGCAGGTGGGAGCGCTGCTTGAGGACCGGGACCGCCCCGATGTCCAAGGTATTGCGGGTGGCGGTCTCGAAAGTGCGGATGCCGCGTTCGCAGAGAATGATGTCCTGATTTCCGCCCTTCGCCACGTACTCGGCGGCCATCAGCAACTCGTCGATGGTGGCGGCCAACCCGCGTTTGAGGAGGATGGGGCGGTCGACCGTGCCCACCGCCGAAAGCAGCTGGAAGTTTTGCATGTTGCGTGCGCCGATCTGAATGACGTCGGCGAATTCCCGGACGTCTTCCAGGTGGCGAGGGTCCATCAGTTCGGTGACGATCGGCAGCCCGGTCTCGTCCCGCGCCTCAGAAAGGATCTTGAGCGCATCCACACCCAATCCCTGGAAGGCATAGGGAGAGGTTCTCGGCTTGAAGGCTCCTCCGCGGAGCATGGTCGCCCCGGCCGCCTTGACGTAGCGTGCGGAGCTGAGAAGCTGTTCCCGGCTCTCCACCGAGCAGGGACCGGCGATAAGGCCCACGTGGCCGCCGCCGATCCGGGTCTCGCCCACCTGAATGACGGAATCCCGTTGCCTGAACTCTCGGCTCACCAGCTTGTAGGGCTTGAGGATGGGGAGCACTTTGTCGACGCCGGCGTAGGCTTCCAGAGGCAGACCGGCAATCACTTCCCGGTCCCCGATCACGCCGATCACCGTGACCACGTCGCCGGTGGAAACATGACCAGTGGCCCCCGCCTCGGCCAGGCGCTCGATAATCTGCTCGATCTCGGCTTCGTCCGCGCTTTCTCGCATGACGATCATCATCTCTATGCTTCCTCCCTCGGCGAAGGACATCTCAGACTCCTTGCAGACGTTGGGCTTCGTCCTTCATGGTCGGAGCGTCCTCCGCGAAACCTTCACCCTCAGACGCCGCGCCTGCCGGCGCGGGCAAGAACTGACGAAGGACATCCAGGAACCGGTCGTTCTCCTCCGCGCTGCCCACCGTGACCCGCAGGTATCCCGGCATTGCCAGAGCGTAACCCGAGCGAATCAACACGCCACGCTCCATCAAAGCCTGCGCCGCCTCTTCCGGGGGGACGGTCAGCCCGTCCGCGTGAAACACAATGAAGTTGGCTTCGGTCGGAACCGGCTGGAGCCCCATGCTCTCCAACTCGTGCTCGATCCTATCGCGTTCCCGCCAGACGCGGTGCGTGCGCTCCTGCAACCGCTCCTTATGCTTTAGAGCTTCGACCCCGGCCACCTGCGCGAGCGTGTTCAGGTTGAAGGGCTGGCGCATCTTGTTGAGCGCGGTGACCAGAGGCTCATCCGCAAGAGCGTAGCCCACCCTCAGTCCCGCGAGGCCGTAGGCCTTGGAGAAGGTCCGGAAGATGACCAGGTTGGGGAACTCATATATCCACTGAGTGGTGTCTTCGTCCTCGGTCTCGACGTACTCGATGTAGGCTTCGTCCAAAGCCACTGTCAGATCCGCAGGCATGGCCTCGATGAAACGCCGCACCTCTTTGGCCCGAAGGTAGGTTCCGGTCGGGTTGTTCGGGTTGCAGACGACTACCAGGTGGGTGTTGTCGTTGACCGCCGCCTCCATCGAGTTCAGGTCGTGCTTGAAGCCGACCAGGGGAACCGGGACTTGGACCGCGAGGGCACCTTCGGCCATGGTGGGATAGATCACGAACGAAGGCCAGGGGAACACGAATTCGGTTCCGGGCATAAGTGTTGCCCGGGCCAGTGCGAGCAGCAGGTCGCAGGAGCCGTTTCCGAGAACCACGCTGGCCGGATCGACATTCCAGTGCTCGCCCAGGGCTTCGCGCAGATCGCGCCAGCCCCCGTCGGGGTAGCGGTTGAGCCCGCCCGCAGCCGCTCTGATGGCCTCTATCACCTCGGGGAAGGGCTGCTCGGGACACTCGTTCGACGCCAGCTTCACCACCCGGTCCAGCCCGTAATGCTCCCGAATCTGCTCGAGAGGCGGGGCACCCTTGTAAGGGTTTAGCTGTTCCAGTGCCAGATTCTTTCTCATAGCTCCGGTCCGTTTCCAGTTTCTAGTCTTGGTACATCCTACTCCGGCAGATCCAGCCTAAGCTGTCGGGCTCCGTGCAGATAGACGTGCCTGATCTCAGCGCGGGGCAACGGGGTGTAGAAATGAATGAGTACCCGAACGCAGCGCTCGACCGCACTTTTCACCGGGATCTCCTGGCAGCAGAGCAAAGGAACGTCCGACAGGCCGATCCCCCGCGCCGCCACCGCGGGAAAGTCGCTCACCAAATCCGGGGTCGCCGTGAAGACGATCGAGACTAGATCCTCTGGAGCAATATGGTTTCGGGCGAGGACCTCGCGCACGAGTTCGGAGGTGCGCTCATTCACCTGGGCAGATGAATCCTCGTCCACTGTGGTCGCTCCGCGCACGGCCCTTAGTTGTGCCGGCTGCGACGACATCATTCCTCCTCCGCATAGCGGCCCAGCGCCTCGATCTCGAGAGGGCTCAGCCGCCTAGACCGACCGATCTCTAGGCCGGCGTCGTTGAGCGGCCCGAAGCGGCGGCGATGCAGACCGAGGACGGGATGCCCCACCGCGGCGAGCATCCGTTTCACCTGTCGTTTTCGCCCTTCGTGAATTTTCATGGAAATCCGGCTGCCATCTGAAGTGATCTTCTCGACTTTGACCTCTGCCGGCGCCGTCTTGCCGTCCTCCAAGATTACTCCTTGTTCCAACCGCTTTATGGCGGCCTCGCTGAGCGTTCCCTCCACCTGGATCTCGTAAAGCTTGTCCACGCCGTAGCGAGGATGGAGCAGGCGATTCGCGAGGTCTCCATCGTTGGTAAGCAGAAGGACGCCCGAGGTGTCCAGGTCCAACCGGCCCACCGGGAATACCCTTCCGACGGCCGGCACCAGCTCCAGTACCGTCCCGCGGCCTTGCGGGTCGCGAGCCGTGGTAACCAAGCCGGGAGGCTTGTTGAGCAGCCAGTACTCCTTGGCCTCGGCCTCGAGCATACGCCCATCCACCCGCACCTGATCGCGATCCGGGTCGACCTTGCTCCCCAACTCGGCCGTGGCGCCGTTCACCATCACGCGGCCCTCGCGAATGAGCTCCTCGGAAGCCCGGCGAGAGGCAACGCCGGCCGAGGCCAGGAACTTCTGCAATCGCTGCTCGCCCACACGCCTCAGTCCGTCATTGTCAGCGTGAGGCGCCGGAGGAGCTCCTCCCGTTCGGTCTCGCCGGGCGCGAATCCCTCCAGCGGAGCCAGTTCCTTGAGGCCGTCCAAGCCGAACATCAGCTGGAAGCGTTCCGTGGTGGCGTAGAGGATGGCGCCGCCTGCCCCCTCGGCCCGGCCCACCTCGCGCAGCAGGTCGCGTTCGGTGAGGGTTTGGACCGCCGAATCGGCCGATACTCCGCGGATCTCCGCGATCTGCGGGCGCGTAACCGGCTGCAGATAGGCCACAATCGCCAGGGTCTCGAGAGCAGCTGCGGAGAGGCGCTGCTCGTCAGACAGACTGAAAAACAGGGAGAGGGCGTCGGCCGCGGCGCGGTTCGTCCGGAAGGCCCAACCTTCGGCCACCCGGGCGAGTTCGAAGCCCCGCGTTCCGTCGACCGGAAATTCCGCCGCCAGTTCCGCGAGGACCTGCTCGACCTCTTCCGCGGTTGCGTCCTCCGCGGGCAGCGCCTGCAGCAGGGCCTTCACCGACAGGGAACGCCCGGAGGCGAACAGCAGCGCCTCCACGTCTCGCTTGATGCCCGCCTTGCGGTCGGCACGGGATTGTTCGGGGAGCTCAGGCAATCCGGCGCGCCTCTCTGGCCAGCACGGTGATGTCGGAAAAGCAATCCGTTTGCTCGACGTCCACCTCTCCCTTGTGCAGGAGGTCGATGATGGCCAGGATGCCCATCGCCTGGACCAGCGGGTCTTGCCCGGCGAAGGTCTCCTCAAAGGACAGGCGGGAACGCTCCCTGAGCAGCCTGCGCAGGAGGGCGACCTGACGAGGCAGGTCGACCTTGATCCGCGCCAGGTGGCTGGTGTCCGGCCCCGAGCGCGCCCTCAACAGAGCCTCCAATCGGTCACGCAGGATCTCCGGCTTCTTCGAGCCGGCCAGGCGGGCCGCGGGAACCCGGGCGCGGGCGCCCGCTCTGCTCTCCGGACGAAGCAGGCGGCCGTACTCGCCGCCCAGCCTGATCTCGAGCGCTGCCGCGGCCGCCTTGAACTTGCGGTAGGCGAGCAGGCGCTCGACCAGCACCTCGCGGGCCAATTCCGGATCGAGTTCCCCCTCGGCCGGATGAAAGGCGGGCAGCAGGGCGCGCGACTTCAGTTCCAGCAATGCGGTGAAGAGGACCAAGAACTCGGTCAAAGACTCCCAGTCCGCCTCCTCTCGCCGAATGATGTGCTCCACGTAGGCGAGGATCACGTCGACCAGCGGGACTTCGCAGATGTCGACCTCTTCTTTGAGGATGAGCGTAAAGAGGAGGTCAAAAGGACCCTGATAGACGTCGAGGTCGAGTTCCAGCCGGTTCATCCCGTGCATATTACTGGAGAACCGGCCCGGACTTGAAGTGATCGTGAGAGTTCGCTGCACCGGGGCCACGACGCTAAAAGTACCGCGGCAACAAGATGCCGCTGACGAACTCGAAAGCCCCGCTCAAAAGGCCGAAGAAGAAGCCGGGCACCAGGAAGAACAGGATCAGGATGAACAGGATGCCGTAGCGGTCGAGCCCGGCCCAGCGGTAGTAGAGATCGGGGGGGAGCAGGCCGCCGAAAATGCGCGAGCCATCGAGTGGCGGGATGGGCACCAGGTTGAACAATCCCAGCACGACATTGACCTGATACGCCAACCAGAGGACCCCTGCGAAGAAGGCGGCGAACTGGAAGTCGATGGTGCCGTCCCTAAGCGCAAAAGAGTCCAAGAACGTGGACTCAGGCACCACGAAGTTGAGGAGCAGGGCGATGCCCACGGCGATCATGAGGTTGGTGAAGGGCCCGGCGATACTCACCACCATCATCCCCTTCTGGTGATTGCGGAAGTAGTAAGGGTTCACCGGAACCGGCTTGGCCCAACCGAAGATGAAGCGCCCGGATAGGTAGGTGATCACGAACATCAGCGTGCCCAAGGGGTCCAAGTGGCGAATGGGGTTGAGCGTGAGCCTTCCGTGCTCTTTAGCCGTGGGGTCGCCGAGACGGTAGGCGACGAAACCGTGTGCGACCTCGTGGGCCATCATCGATACCAGCAGCACAGGGATCAGCAGGGCGAACTCGAGTATGGTGGTCAAGGGCTGAGGCTTCCTTTCGGCTGTTAATCTGCCGGTTGCGGTTGCTGAGGTCGGGAACGTCGCTCCTCGACCAGCCGCTTAGCCGCGGCGTTTTCCTCCTGGGCATTGCTGATCTGTCTCGTGACCCGCAGACGGCGCAGCTCTTCCAACATCTCTCCCACTTCGGGGCCCTCGGCCAGGCCCAGATCGAGCAACTCCTTGCCCGTCACCGTCAGCGAGCGATGGCGCAGTACCTTGAGGTACTCCCAGAGGCGCTTGCGCACCAGCGGGGGCGGTTCCAGCCCGCCCGGAGCTTCGGCGCGGACCAGGGTGAACACCACCGATTCCAAAGGCAGGCGGCTGAGCAGCTGATAGGTCCCCCACTCTCCCAACTCGGGGTCCTCGAGCTGCTCCAGTACCCTTGGTCCCGCCACCACGGTGGTGCGCACCACCTGGGCGTCGGCCTGCCTTAGCTTGAGCTTCTCCAGCCAGACGTAGAGTTCCTCGTGAGACATGTTCCGGGCCAGAGCAGAGAGACGAATGCGCCAGCGTTCGATCTCGCGGCGAAGCTCCAGTTGACCGATGAGCCGGTCTGCCTCGTGGATCAGAGCGAGCGTGCGCTCGCCGGTGGCCAGTCGGGGATGCACCTCCCGGGCCACCCCCAGTTCGTACAGACGCTCCAGGGACCAATCGAGATCGCGTTCTCCCAGGATCGCGATCAGTTCGTCGCGAAGGCGCGCGCTGGAGAGGTCGCCAACCAGGTGCATCTCCACGCAGGCGCGCGCCAGCGAAAGGGTTTGCTCATCCATGCGGAAGCGGTAGCGGTTCTCATATCTCACCGCGCGGAAGATGCGCGTGGGATCCTCGATGAAGCTCAGATTGTGCAGTACCCGGATCACCTTGCGGTCCAGGTCGCGCAGCCCCCCGAAGAAGTCGTACACCGTGCCGAAGTCTTCCCCGCGGAGCGAGACCGCCATCGCGTTGATGGTGAAATCTCGGCGAAAGAGGTCCTGCCTGATGGAGGCATGCTCCACCTGGGGTAACGCCGCCGGGTAATCATAGAACTCCGTGCGGGTGGTGGCCACGTCTATATGGAAGGGCTCGTCGGTAGGAGCCAACCAGGGCGGAGCCCCGCCCAACTCCTCCGGAGTGAGGAGCACGACGGCGGTGCCGAACTTCTTGTGGGCGCGCACGCGGCCCCCGAGCACCTCGGCCAGGCGGCGCGCGAACTCAATGCCGTCCCCCTCGACGGAGATATCGACGTCGGCGTTGGGTCGCCCCAGCAGCAGGTCGCGCACGAAGCCCCCCACCAGGAAGACGCCGCGATAATCCCCGGCCAGGGCCGAAGCCGCCCGGAAGATCGAACCCAGAAAGGGTAGTTCCGCGAGGGATTGAGGTGCCGGCATCTGCCGGGCGGTCGGCTCCTCTCCGCTGGAAGGCGGCTGATAGGCCGCGAGCACGTCCGTCCGGGTGGCGATCCCCCAAACCTGGTCGACCAGGGGAGCGCCGCCTTCCCGCAGTTTCTCGTAAATATCGTCGGCCACCACCGGCAGCCGCCCGACTCCCGTCTCCACCATGATGCGGCGCAACTCTTCCACCGTGGCCGAAGCGGGCGCCAACACCACGTCCCTGGTCATCACTCCCTTGACCGGCGCATGCCCCAAGCCATGACGCATAGCCTTGTCCAGATCGCGGCGGGCGACGATGCCGGCAACGTGCTCTCCCTCCCGGACGCTGATCCCGGAGTGCCCGAAGCGCTGAGCGGCCATGAGGGCCTCGGCCACCGTGGTCTCCGCATCTACGAAGCGCACCGGGGTGCTCATGATTTCTTTGGCAGTGGGCATCCCTCCCTGTACGTCGAGGGCCGCAATCACGCGGAGTGCCACCTCTCGGGGATCTGCCCCTTTGACCACGGCCGAGCCCGCCTGGGCGTGGCCACCGCCGCCTACCGCCTCCATGGCGGCACCCACATCTACCACCGGGGCTTTTGAACGGGCGGTGACGAAAACCCGGCCCTCCATGGCCACCGCCTGGATCAACACCTCGCTGTTCAGTAGATCCATCAGTTTGTGAGCGATCACGCTCAGCCCATCGACGTAAACCGTCTCATCGAGAACCGCGGTATGGACCTCTTGTCCGGCGGGATGATGGGTTTCGACCGAGTCCACCAGCCGCAGGAAGAGCTCCCTCTGCTCCGCCGTCAGGGGACTGTGGAGATAGTGCTCGACCAGGGGCTGGGAGGCGCCCAGCCGCAGGCAGACAGCCAGCATCTCCGCGTCGCGGACGGTGGTGCGCGGATAGGTGAGCGAGCCGGTGTCCTCGTGTATGCCAAGAGCGAAGATGGTTGCCTCGTGGGGCGAGATCTCCACGCCGCGCTCGAGCAGCAGGTGAACCATGGAAGTCGCCTGCGCGCCGTCGCCCGTGATCACCCAGTTGTCTCCCCGGACGAAGTCCGGCTTCTTCGGGATCCCCGACTGATGATGATCAAAGACCGTGACCTCGACATTGCGGTCGCGGCAGAGTTCCCCCAGCTCTCCCAGCCGCTCGCATTCCGCAGTGTCGACGATGATCAAGCGGCGCACCCGCGAGCGGTCCAGCGAGCGCAGAGGGATCAAGGGAAGGCGGTCGGCCTGCAGCGAAACGAACTCGCGCACGTTGGGGTTGAGCGAACCCGCAAAAACAATGGTGGCATCCGGGTAGAGCTTGGTCGCCGCCACCGCAGCGGCAAATGCGTCGAAGTCCACGTTCTGGTGGCTCGTGACGACGACTTCGGCTTTGATGTCACCGGCTGCGGGCATCGGCCAAGTATACGACAGCCCTGGAGCGGAACCCGTCCGCCGGGCCGCCGCGTCCGTCTACTCGGCTATCTGGAGCTTCACGTTGCCGGTCAGCACGGCGAGCTCGCCGCGGGTCACCGGGCGGGTGAGGTCTTCCTCGAGGAGATCGACGCCGCTCCCCTGAAGCAGCCCATTGGCTTGGACCACGGCTAGGGCGTCCTTCATCGCTTCGGAGTGGTCCAAGGCCGCTATGTCTTCAGGGACTTCCGGCTGAGGCTGGGGCAGTTCGGCGCGGGCCGCGCGCACAAAGACAACGATGGCGTGCGCGAGTTGAGTTTCCTCATCGGGCCTGAACTCGCCCAGCTCGCCGCTTCCTTGCATCACTCCGCGCTCGACCACGGTCGCTATGTAATCGGCGTCGTCCAGGAAGGCTCTGCCTTCGACGTCAGAGAAGCCGGGGTCCAGGTCGGGCTCGACCTCCCAACCCATGGTCTCCACGACTATCCTGGCAAAATCGGCGCGGCTGACGGGGTTGTCGGGAGCGAAGACGTCGTCACTAGCCCCGCTCATCAGGCCCTCGTTCACTACGAACTCAATGGCCTCCCGGCGGGGATCATCGACACCGACGTCGGTGAAGAGCGGTTGATCATCGGCCGCCGCCTCCGGACCGATGACCCCAGTGGCCTCGAGCAGTGTGTAAACCGCGAAGAGGGCCACGAAGAAGCCGGCCAGAACGCCGACGCGCAGGGCAATCTTCCAGACCCCCCAC
>Ga0075525_10000056_pt1 | contig 42765 bp, 37 predicted proteins | sample NGEPertwo_FD_74795 | JGI IMG/M metagenome (GOLD analysis project Ga0075525, IMG submission 74795) | Arctic peat soil microbial communities from the Barrow Environmental Observatory site, Barrow, Alaska, USA - NGEE Permafrost154B-two | ecosystem: Environmental > Terrestrial > Soil > Wetlands >...
ATCCACGGTCATGGTCTCCCGATCCACATCCACTCCACAGAAGAGCCTGCGGTTCATCCCCACGAACTCGTCGACCACCACGATCTCCTCGAGCGAGCCGGTCAGGCCGAAGTCCAGGTACCCCACGTCGTGGTTGAGATTGGAGCCCTGCATCATCGCCATGAAGGTGAGCTGGGCGATCTCCATGCCGGCCTGGGCGTCCAGCACCTGGGAATCGCTGGTCCCGCCGTAGCCCCAGTTGGGAATGTCCAGCCAACGCGCCATGTCCACCATGCACATGTAGGTCTGGTAGTACTCCGGGGCGTTGTAGCTGGATTGTGCCGTCACCATGTCGAGCACCGCGGCACCGATGCCAAAAAGGAACGGAGCGCCCGGTTTGCGCAACTGGTGCATCACCAAACCGAAGAGGCTCTCAGCCACGCCCTGCGCTGTATGGCCGGCTACGGTGATCGGGGCGGTGGCCCCTGCAAGCGGCGCCGGGGAATAGATCGAGGGAACTCCGGTATCGGCGCAAAGGAAGAGCTTCTCCACGCTCTCCACGGGATGCTCGAGCGGGCTGATGGGCTCGTTGTAGACTACGAAGTAGGGCTTTTGCCGCAACTGCTCCTCGCCGCCGCGAAGGTCCTGGGCCACCTCCACCATCACCCGCAGGTCCTCGGCGTTCTCCGCGGTCATCACCAGGGGCTTCGTCGAGTTGCGCATCATCTCCCGGAAGCTCAGCAGGTAAGAGTGGTGCGGATTGACGTCGGTAGGGTGCGCCGAAGACATGATGAAATCCATGTGCGGCAGGGCGTCGCAAAGCCGGGCCGCGCGGGCGACGTCCTCGAGCACGCTGTCCCGGCGCTCCCGCGTCTCGAGATCGTAGGTGTGCATCAGGTCCGAGCCGGTGCCGAAATAGCTGTTGTAGCCGCCGAGTTCCATCCCGAGCTCGCCCTTGCGGTCGTAGATCAAGGTCACCGCGGGCACGCTCTGCCGCGCCTGTTCGATCAGATGCCGCGGCATCTTGACGAGCTCCCCATCGACCTCGGCCCCGGCATCGGCCAAGAGCGCGCGGGCCTCTTCGTGATAGACCTTCATCCCGATCGAGCCCGCGATCTCGAGCGCCGCCAGGTAGATATCCCGCTTCTGCTCGTCGCTCAGAAACTGCAGGCGCCCGATGCGGGACGCATTCCTCACGTCTTTCATTGCTTCCTCCTCAGGTTGAGCGGCCAAAGCCGGCCGAGCCGCAGTTCCAAGAACCTCGGCTGCGTACCCGGATTACTCTGACGTCTTGAACTCTTGGATGATTTCGTCGAACCGCTCGGAAAGCTCGTCCGCCAGCGGTTCGACCTTGTGCTTCTGGATCAGTTCATCAACGCGCCCGGCGGCCCGCTCCGACAGGGTCTTGCCCCCGGCCGCCGTCCACTTGTCGAAGGTGCGGTGGTCGAAGACCCGCGGATACCAGTCGTCGTTCAGATGATTCATGGTGTGGTCTTCCAACAGGTAGTCGCCCTCGGGCGCCACCCGCACGATCAGGTCGAGAGCCAGAGTCTCGTCGTTCACCTCGAACGGTTGCATAAACCGCTTGATCCACCCGATGATCTCGTCACAGACGACCAGTTGAGCCAGCGAGTTCGACATGCCCGACTCCATGTAGCCGACATCGTGAATGAGGTTCGACCCGGCAAGGGATTCCAGGGTTAGGCTGAGGGCAGCTTCGGCGGCGGCCTGCTCGTCGACCACCTTACTGTCGGTCGATCCGCCCAAGCCCCAGTGCGCCTTGTCGTACCAATTGGCCATCTCCGCGAAGGCCACGCGGTTCTCGGGAGCGGAGTAGACGTCGATGGTGCTGCGCATGTCGAGCTTGTCCTGCGTGCCCCCGGAGAGCGAGACCGGCGTCCCCTCGTTGATCAGTTGGGCGAGCACCAGGCCGAAGAGCTCACCGGCGTTGGCCACGGCCAGAGCGGCGGGAATCGTCATCGGCCCCGAGGCTCCGCGGAGAACCGCCGGATTGTAGACCAAGGGAATGCCCTTGCCCGCCACGAACATCAACTTCTCTAGATCATCCTGCGAGTGCCGCAACGGGTGGGTCACGTTGATGTAGCTGAGACCCCGCGGCCGCGCGCGGTGGGCATCTTCGCCGCCGGCTTCGGCCTCCATCATCGCCACCATGCCCGCCACGTCGCTCAGGCGGGGCGCCACGTAGGCGAAGGGCTTCGTAGTATTGGCCATCATGGCCTTGAACTGCTCCAGATAGACCACGTCCGTGTCCAGATCCCAGGGGAGCGCGAACGACATCACGAAATCGATATGGGGTAGCGCATCGACCAGCTTGACCCCCTCGGTCACGTCCGCCAGGGTTCCCTGGCGCCGGGCACCCGAGCGATGGTCGATCATTATCGGTGTTTCCGAGCCGTTGCCGTAGAAGACGTTGGTCCCTTCCACGAGCATGCTGTGCTCTTCGCTGCGGCCGTACAGAGTGAACCCTGGGGGGGACTTGGCTAGGGCCCAGTCGATCAGATCGCGGCTCAGGCGCACCCGCTCGCCGTCGACCTTCCCGCCTGCATCCCTCAGAATCTCCCGAGCCCGCGGGTGCCCGGCCTCCACACCAACCCGCTCGAGGATCCGGCAGCTGACGTCGTGGATCTTCGCGCACTGCTCGTCGGTCAGCTTGCCAAAGCGCACTCCGACCTGCCCCTGCAGAAGCTCCTTCATCAAACCTCCTATCGCGTGACCGCGCTGAGGCGGACCACTTCGTCCACGAATTCGTCGAGCCCCAGCTCTCTGAGCTTCCGCTCGGTGGGAAGACCCATCGCCTGCCAGCCCATCACCTCATAGAACTCGGCCAACATGCCCTCGAGTTCGAAGGCGCGGCCGGCGGCAGGCCCATCGGGCAGGGGGCGGCGGGTGAACATCTCGGGCACCTGATCCATGTCGTACAGCCAGGCAAACCGCGAGTTGAAGATGCGCTCCATGGTGATGACCCGCTCGCCGATCGTGTACAGCTGGTCGGCGGAGAGGTCGAGGCCGGTTATCGCCTGAACCAATACGGCCTCGTTCTCGAGGTCGTACTCGTTGATCAGGCTGAGCGAGGGCACCTTGCATATGCCCAGGCAATCCACCACGGCCGAGACGATCATCGCGCGCCGCACCAGCTCGGCCTTGCCGTGGGGCTGCAGCCGGTCGGCGGCCCGCTCATCGCCGTAGAGTTCCTTGGCCTTCTCCGGAGAGATGCTCCACTCGTGCCGGGAGTAGATGCTGGTGTAGTCGCCGCCGCGGGTCGAGACCGCGTAGCCTAGACCGCTGCCGTAGGCGGCCCTCGGGTCCATCGCCGTGAGCTCGAGGCCTTTTACAACCGGGGCATACGCCTTCGTCTGGGGTCCGAGCCGCTCGACGGTACGTTGGATACCGTGGCCCAGTAGCCCGCCAAAGCCTTCGCCCGATGCCATGTCCCGGATGAGCTGTTCCATGGCATCGACGTTGCCCCAGGTCAGCTCCAGGCCGCCGGTATCGGCGCGGGTGATGATGCCCTTCTCGTAGAGCTCCATGGCGAAGGCCACTGTACTTCCGGCCGACACCGAATCCAGTCCCAGGCGGTCGCAGAGGTTGTGGAGGAACATGACGGCCTCGGCGTCGCCCAGGCCGCACTTGGACCCCCAAGCCACTATCGGCTCGTATTCGGGGCGCTCACCCTCGAAGCCGGCGTAGCGGCCTGCCTCGATCTTCATCTCCGCCTTGCAGTGGACCGGGCAACGGTGGCACGCGCGGTGGCGCTGGACGTAGCGCTCCATGCTCCTGCCGTCGATGTCGGAAGCGCCCTCGAAGGTGGAGGTCTGGTAGTTGCGGGTGGCCAGCATCCCCATCTGATCGCTCCACTCGACCGAGGCGGAACTGCCGTAGCGCACCCACTCCGCGTACGAGGGCGAAGCGACGAGCTTATCCGAGAACCGCTTGACCGCCGCTTTGATCTCCGGTGAGTTACGCGCCGGCGTGCGCACGCGGCGCATGACGATGGCCTTGACTCTCTTGGCTCCCATCAGGGCACCCATGCCCGTCCGGCCCGCGGCATGGCCCCGGCCGGTGACCACGCAGGCAAGCTCCGCTCCGTTCTCCCCGGCGGGGCCGATCAGCAGCAGGCCCAGACCCTCTTCCCCATGGCGCATCTTCAGCTGCGCGGCGGCCTCGGTGGTGTCCAGTCCCCAGAGTTCGGAGGCGTCCCGAAGTTCGCCGCGGCCGTTCTCCATGTAGATGTAGACCGGGTGGGGAGAGGCATTTCTCAGGATCAGCCCGAAAAAGCCGTTGCTGCGCAGAGCCGGGCCTGTGCGTCCGCCAACGCTCGAGCTGCCCAGAAGCCCGGTCAGGGGCGAACGCGCGCCCAACTGCAATCGGCTGGACGACGGGGCGGCGGTGTTGGTCATCAAGCCGGCGCTGATCAGCAGGGGACTCTCGGGCGAGAGCGCCTCCAGATCGGAGCCTACTTCGCGAAGCAGGGTTAGAGCGTTGAAACCCCGGCCCGCCAGAATGAACCGGGCTTCGGCTTCGGTGTAGGCCCGCCGCCGAAAATCGTCATTCAGTAGATCGATTTCGAGAATGTCGCCGTACTGCTCCATCGTACCTTTCGTGCCTAGAGAAACCACGGGCTGCGTCTACCTGCGGTCGAAGAGGGGGGCTAAGCAGCCCCCCGAAGGCTCAGGTACGGGTAAGAGGAGAGACGGTCCAGCAGTGCAGTTGAGGACGCCAGTACCACTCACCGATGCGAGCGCTGTAAGCAGCCCAGTCTGGGGCTATGGTCCTCATTGTCTCCTGCACTACTTTCCTATCTGAAGCGAATACGGGGGTTCAAGTATCCATAAAGGATATCAGCCAACAGGTTGGCCATCGTGAAAATGACCACGATCACCATAGTGGTTGCCTGTATCAGAGGCAAGTCCCGCCGTTGAATTCCAAAGAGGAGCAGGCGGCCGATGCCGGGGAAGCTAAACAGGGATTCCGTGACGATCAGGCCACCGATCAGCCAGCCGATGCCGATAGCCACCACGGTCACGGTCGGCAGCAGGGCGTTCCTCAGCACGTGACGGCCGATGACCCGGCTGCGCGAGAGGCCCTTCAGGTAGGCGGTGCGCACGTAATCCATGCTCAGCACCTCTACGGTGCTCGAACGGGTCATGCGGGCGATGTAGGCCAAGCTGACCAGCGAAATGGTGAGCGCGGGCAGCACCAGCCGTTCGAGCGTGTCCCGGTCCAAGAAGGCCGCGTCCGGGGCAATCGCCGAACTCGAGGGAAACCAGTCGAGACGCAGGGCAAATACAGCGATCAGCAGCAGCCCTGTCACGAACTCGGGCAGCCCAATGAAGGCGAGCGACCCCACGGAGATCACGTGATCCACCCAGGAGTTGCGGCGGATAGCCGCGACCACCCCCAGCACGATGCCCAGGGGCACGTACATAACGAAAGCGACGAAGGCCAGCATGGCCGAGTTGCGCAGACGTTCCAGAACGAGATCGCGCACGTCGGCCCGGGTGCTCAAAGACTCGCCCCAGTCTCCCTGGACGAAGCTGAAGAGCCAGTCCCCATACTGCACGACCAAAGAGCGGTCGAGGCCCATCTCCTCGCGGAAGTTCTCCAGCGCCTGTTCGGTGGCGAAGCGGCCAAGGACCATGGTAGCCACGTCCCCGGGCAAGATCTGCGTCGCCGCGAAGATCAACAGCGAGGCGAGGATCAGCGTGATAACCATGAACCCCAGCCGGCGAACGATGAAGATCAACATCTAGACCTGCACCTCCACTCCCGGCGACCCGTGATCATGGTCGGCCAGCCGCAGGGTCTCTTTCTGCATCTCGACCAGCGTCTCGAACGTGTGGTGGCAGTAGATCCAGTGATCGCCCTCGCCCTCCCGCCAGGGTGGCTCCTCTTCGACGCAGATGTCGCCGATGAAGCGGGGGCAGCGGGTATGGAAGCGGCAGCCCGACGGGATATCGACGGCGCTCGGGACGCTCCCCTCCAGCCGAATGTTCTTCTGGATCACGTCGGGGTCCGGGATCGGGATGGCCGAGAGCAGCGCCTCCGTGTAGGGGTGATAGGGCGGATTGAGCACGTCGCCGGCGTCCCCCCACTCCATGGCGTAGCCCAGATAGGCCACGCAGACCCAGTCCGACAGATGCTGGACCGCGGAGAGATCATGGGAGATGAAGAGGTACGAGGTCCCCTTTTCCGCCTGCAGGGCGGTCAACAGATTCATCAGCGAGCCCTGGACCGAAACGTCCAGGGAGGCAATGGGCTCGTCGCACAAAATCAGATCGGGCTCGGCCGCGAAGGCGCGGGCGATGGCCACTCGCTGCTTCTCCCCGCCGGACAGTTCGCTGGGCAGGCGGTGATAGTAGGAGGACGAGAGATGGACCGCCTCCAGGAGCCCCAGCACGCGGCTGGGAATCTCATCCCTCGGCGTTCCAAAGAGCGCGAGGGGACGGCCGATAGATTGACCGACCGTTTGCCGGGGATTGAGCGAGGCGTCGGGATTCTGGAACACCATTTGAATCCGCCGGAGCACGTCGCGGGAGCGCGAACGGGTGGTCGGTCCGAGCATCTCTCCGCGCAGGCTGATGGTGCCCTCCGTGGGTTCCACCAGACCGATTATCGTCCGGGCCATGGTCGTCTTGCCGCTGCCGCTTTCGCCCACTAGGCCAAGGGTCCTCCCCTCGTCGATCCAGATGGTCATGCCGTCGACCGACTTGACCTTGCGCTTGTCCTGGCGGAAGGGGCCCTGGGCGGGGACCGGATAGTACTTCTTGACGTCACGCGCCTCGAGCAGGCTGTTCTCCGCCGCCCCACGCGCCTGCATGAGATCGGCGGTGATGGTGGCCATGTGCTCTGCTGCGGGCGTGGGCACCACCGGCCACCGCCGGCAGGCGGTCAGGTGATCCTCGCCGGCCCGTACCAGCGGCGGTTGCGCCACCCGGCATTCGGGCTCCGCCAGCGAGCACCGCGGGGCGAAGATGCAGCCCTCGGGCAGTTCGTCCAGCCGGGGGATGAAGCCGGGGATCGTGTTCAGCGTCTTTCGCCGGGGACCGAGGCTAAAGTGCGGCACGCAGCCGAGCAGGTTCAACGTGTAGGGGTGGAGCGGGCGCTTGAACAGATCGTGAATCGCCCCCTGCTCCATGAACTCTCCGGCGTACATCACGCCCACCCGGTCGCAGACCCGAGCCACGACGCCCAGGTCATGCGTGATGTAGAGGATGGCCGAGTCGAATTCCTGCTTGAGTTCAGCCACCAGATCGAGCACGACGGCCTGCGTGGTCACGTCGAGCGCGGTGGTGGGCTCATCCAGGATCAGGAGTTCGGGATTGGTCATCATGGCCTGCGCGACCACACAGCGCTGCAGCATTCCCCCGGAGAGTTGGTGCGGGTAGCGCCGCGCCACCGACTCGGGATCGGGCATCTTGACCTTCTTGAGCATCTCCAGCATCCGCTGGTGGGCTTCCTGCTTGGACATTCCCAGGTGAATGCGGGCAACCTCGGCGATCTGATTGCCGGTACGGATGGAAGGATTCAGCGCGTTCCCGGGGCTCTGGTAGACGACCGCAACGCGCGATCCCCAGACGCTGCGCATCTCCTTGTCCGAAAGCGTGAGTAGATCCTGCCCGCGGAGCAACACCCGCCCCGAAGTCACCCGGCCGTTCGCCGCCAGGTAGCGGATGGCTCCCATGGCCAGCGTGGATTTGCCCGAGCCGGACTCACCCACGAGACCGAAGCTCTCCCCTTTGGCGATGGTCAGCGAGACGTCGCGGACGGGGAAGATGTCCCCCTCCTCGGTGCGGTAGGCCACCGACAGTCCTTCGATCTCGAGAACGGTGCGGCTGTCTCTCTCCGGGGTCGTCCCCGTGAGCGTGGCCACTACGAATCCTCCCGGCCCGGCTGAAGCACTCGGCGCAATCCGTCACTCATCAGGTTGGTGGCCACGACCAGCAGCGAGATGGCCAGCGCGGGGAAGGCGAGCATCCAGGGGGCGCCTTCCAGGTAATTACGGGCCTCGTTGATCTGGAGACCCCAATCCGGAGACGGCGGCTGCACCCCGAGTCCCAGGAAACCGAGCGAGGCCACGAGGAAGATCGAGTAGCTGAAGCGCATGGAGGCTTCGACCAGCAGGGGCGGCAAGGCGTTGGGCAGGATCTCGCGGAAGAGCACATAGCTATCCCGCTCGCCGCGGATGCGCGCCGCCTCCACGAACTCCTTGGTCTTCAGATCCAGCACCATGCTGCGCACGACACGGGCGATCATGGGGATGTAGAGCACGGCCACCACGAGGATCAGATTGAGCAGCGAGGGACCGACCGTCCCCAGCAGCACCAGGGCCAGGAGTAGCGAGGGTATAGAGAGCAGCACGTCCAGAAGCCGCATGAGAATCTCGTCCAGAAGACCCCCGAAGTAACCGGAGATGAGGCCGACCGTGGTGCCCATCAACACGGCCAGGATGGTGCCGGTTCCCCCCAAAAGGAAGATGCCGCGGGCGCCAACGATAATGCGGCTAAAGACGTCGCGGCCGAAATTGTCGGTTCCAAAGGGATGCAGCAGCGTGGGTGACTGCAGCCGGTCGGGGATATTCTGCTCTTCGTAGCCGTAGGGCGCAATCCAGGGTCCGAACAATGCCATGAGCAGAAAGATGGTGAAGATCACGGTGCCGACGGTGGCAATGGGCTGGCGCAGTAGTCGCCGGCCGTAGAGGCGAAGAGTCTGAACCCTAGAGCGTCGGGTAGGAACCGGTGTCGCGGCGGCGGCATCGACGGAAGCGGACATCGCACCCCTAAGACGAGTTCGCGGTCCGGCAAACCATACCGGACCAAGCTCTCATCCGCTATACCGCCGGGCGGAAAAAATACGGCCGGGCCGGAGCTTGAGCTCCGGCCGGCCGCTGGTTCGCCGCCTGCGAATCCTTATCGAAGGACTATTGGGCGGGAGCCATGTAGGCGTTGGTGAAGATCGTGCGCGCCCAGTCGGTGGCGAGTTCCACACCGTTGAGTTCGGCGGCCGCTCCGGCCAGACCGGCTTCGAAGTAGGGAACGATGATCGGAGCCTGCTCGATCATGAGCTGCTGGGCCTGGTGGTACAGATCCACCCGCTTGTCGCGATCCAGCTCATTCGAGATCTGCTGGGTCAGGTCCGCCATCTCCTGGTTGTCCCAATGCGACTCGTTGTAGTCCCCGTTGGGCACGTACGCCAGCTGGAAGTAGTTGACGGGAACGGCCCTGGCGCCCCACTCCGTGATGCCGAAGGGGACTTCGAGCCAGCTCTGGCCGCCGTCGCCGTAGTACACGTCGACCGGTACGGTTTCGATGTTGACGGTCACACCGATCTCGGCCATTTGTTCCGCCCAGACGGTGGCGATCGCAGGCACGTCCAGAGCCTGCTGCGCGGTCAGAGTGATCTCCAGACCGTCGGCATAGCCGGCATCGGTCAGCAGTTGCTTGGCCGTCTCCACGTCACGCTGCGGCGGCTGCTCCAGGTAGTAGTCCCCGTAGCTCGGACCGACCGGAGTGAAGCCGTTGCCGACCTCGGCCAGGCCGGGACGAACGGCATCCACCAGTTGCTGGTGATCGGTGCCCAGCTTGAGCGCTTCCCGCACGTTCTCGTCCGCGGCGGGGTTGTCACCGTCCGCACGCATGTGCAGGACGTAGTGCATATTGGAGGTTACCTTCAGCAACTGAAGAGCCTCGTCCGCTTCCACGGTGTTGACCAGTTCGGTGGTCAGTCCGCCAACGAAGTCGAGTTCGCCACCGCGAAGGGCTTCCACTTGACCGCCCAGGTCGGGCGAGAAGATGAACTCGAGGCCGTCGAGATACGGCAGGGGTTCGCCGTCCTCGCCTTCCTTCCAGTAGTTCTCGGCCGCCACCAGAGAGGCGCGGTCTTCGGGCGAGTAGGAATCGAGCACGAACGGACCGCTACCCGCACCGCCGCCCGGAGCCGTCAGATCCTCGACCTCGGAGTTCACGATGGCCGAATGGTAATCGGCGACGAACGCCGGGAACTCGGGGTTCGAGCTCGAAAGGGTGAACTCGACTGTGGTGTCATCCACCGCGGTGATCTCGGTAATGCCCTCATAGAGCGAGACCACAGGCGAGCCCACATCGGGATCGCGCAGGCGGTCGAACGAGTAGGCTACGTCTTCAGCGGTCAGCGGGCTGCCGTCATTGAACATCACGCCTTCGCGCAGGGTGAAGGTCCAGACAGTGCCGTCTTCATTGCTTTCCCAGCTCTCAGCGATAGCCGGCTGGACCTGGTTCTCTTGGTCGAGTTCTACCAGCCAGTCGAAACGCTGGTGGTTCAGCATGATGTCGGCGATCGAGGTCGAGAAGTGTGGGTCGAGGTTGGTGGCGGGCTGCGCGCCAACCCTAACCACGCCGCCGCGCTCGACCGCGGCCATGTCCCCTTCGGTAGATGCGGTATCTCCCCCGGCTTCGGTGACTTCGGTGGTTTCGTCCGTGGCCGCGGTGTCCTCTTCGTCTCCGCCGCAGCCAAGCACCAACAAGCTCAGCAGCAGGACGAACACGCCGCCCAAGACCACGATTGTGGAGAGGCGGCGCCTCCCTCGACTAAAATGTCTTCCCATGCTTCGCGTTTCCCTTCCTTGAGGTTCTGACGGGACGGAGCCCCACCTCCGCCGGGGCAACCATTTTTAACCTAGCACAGGGCAATGCCCGGCAGAAAGGCGTGTCCGGGGGACGAGTGGGCTGTATCTATTGGACGAGCCCGCGGGTGCAGATGTTGGAGAGCTATTCCACGACGGCCAACTTCTGGCCGGTGGTCACCACGTCTCCTTCCCCGACCGCGATCTCGCTGACCGTCCCCTCGGTAGGGGTCCGCAGCTCATTCTCCATCTTCATCGCCTCGAGCATGATCAGCGGCTGCCCGGCCTCGACCTTCTGTCCCGGCCCAACCAGAACCTTGACCACCCGCCCCGGCATCGGCGCAGAGATCAGCTGCCGTCCCGAGACCAGACCGGCACCCGCTTGTGGCGCGGCCCGAGAGCGGCGATTGCGCGCCACCAACTCGTAATGCTCGCCCGATACCAACAGATTGAAGCGGTCTCGGTCCTGCGAGTAGTGCACCTCGTGGCAGACCCCGTTCACGATCAAGGAGCAGACATACTCTTCCACCGCGCAGGCGTCGACCACGAGCTCCCGGCCGTCCACGATAACGGTGTATTCGTGCTCTCCGCGCTGCCGGACTTCAACCTCATAGACGGTGCCCGCCTGTTCCACCACGTAACGCGGCATGACTCCTCACCCTCCCCAGCGGCGCGTCGCGTCCCGTCGGCCCGCCCGCGCCCAAGCCGAAGTCTCGCGATCGCTGCCGGCCGGCGGTTTCAGTGCAGCCCGCTCCTCCGCCCAATAAGCCAGGATGGCCGCGGCGATCACAGCGCGTTCCGGATCTTCGGGCGGACGCCCTTTCTCTCGGGGCAGAAACCGTTCGTCCACGAAGCGGGTATCGAAGTCCCCCGCAAGGAACGCCGGTTCTCGCAGAATGCGTTGATGAAAAGGGATGTTGGTCTTGATCCCTTCGACCACGTACTCCTGCAGCGCGCGGCGCATGCGGGCGATGGCTTCGGCGCGGTCGCGGCCCCATGCCGAGAGCTTCGAAACCAGGGGGTCGTAGTACAGGGGAACCTCATAGCCCTCGAAAACGCCGATGTCGTCCCGGATGCCCGGTCCCCCGGGGACGCGCAGAGCCACGATCTTGCCCGGCGAGGGCAGAAAGTCGTTGTCGGGGTCCTCGGCGTAGATACGGCACTCGATCGCGGCCCCCTCCAGGCGCAGATCTTCCTGGCGGTAGGGTAAGGGCTCGCCCGCAGCCACATGGATTTGCATCTTCACTAGGTCCACTCCGGTCACCAACTCGGTCACCGCGTGCTCTACCTGAAGCCGAGTGTTCATCTCGAGGAAGTAGAAGCGCTGCTTTTCGTCGACCAGGAACTCTACGGTTCCCGCGCCGGAGTAATCCACGGCCCGGGCCGCTTCGACCGCAGCCTGGCCCATGGCCTGCCGGGTCTCCTCGGTGATGAAGGGCGAGGGGGCCTCCTCGATGATCTTCTGGTGGCGGCGCTGGATGGAGCATTCGCGCTCAAACAAGTGGACCACGTTACCGTGGTTGTCGGCCAGCACCTGAATCTCGACGTGCCGGGGCTTCGTGACGTAGCGCTCTGCGTACATGGTGTCGTCGCCAAAAGCGGAGCGGGCTTCGGACCGGGTCCCGTCGAGCGCCGAGGCCAACTCCTCTTCCTTTTGGACCACCCGCATTCCCTTGCCGCCGCCGCCGGCCGAGGGCTTTAGAATCACCGGATAGCCGATTTCGGCGATTAGGCGCCGGGCCTCGTCGAGGTCTTCGAGCGGCGGGGTGCCGGGCACCAGGGGAACCCCGGCCTCGAGCATCCGCCGGCGCGCCTGCACCTTGTCCCCCATTGACTCCATCGCTTCCGCAGGGGGACCGATGAAAACCAGCCCGGCCTCGCGGGCCAATCGAGCGAAGCGGTAGTTCTCGCTGAGGAAGCCGTATCCGGGGTGGATGGCCTCGGCCCCGCTCTTCCGGGCCACCTCCATGATCTTCTCACCGACCAGATAGCTCTCCACCGAGGGAGCCGGACCGATGCCGTAAGCCTCGTCGGCATAGCGCACGTGAAGGGCGCAGCGATCGGCGTCCGAGTAGACCACCACGGTGCGAATATCCATCTCGCGGCAGGCGCGGATGATGCGAACCGTGATCTCGCCGCGGTTGGCGACTAGGATCTTCTTGAACATGCGCCCTCCCCCTAGAGCGGGATGTTGCCGTGTTTCTTGGGCGGATTCTCGTCCCGCTTGTCCTTTAGCGCCTCGAGCGCCGAGAAAATGATGGCCCGAGTGTGCTCGGGCAGGATGATCTCGTCGATATAGCCCAGAGACGCCGCCGAATAGGGATTTCCAAAGCGCTCGCGGTAGTCGGCCACCAGCTTATCCCGGGCGGCCTGAGGATCATCCGCCTCGACCAACTCCTTGCGGAAAATCACGTTGACCGCGCCCTCAGGCCCCATCACCGCGATCTCGGCCCAAGGGTAGGCAAAGTTGAGATCCGCGCGAATGTGCTTGGAACTCATGACGTCGTAGGCGCCGCCATAGGCCTTCCGCGTGATCAGTGTGACCTTGGGCACGGTGGCTTCGGCAAAAGCGTACAGCAGCTTGGCTCCGTGCCGGATGATGCCCCCGTATTCCTGGGAGACTCCCGGGAGAAACCCGGGCACGTCCACGAAGGTGACGAGGGGAATGTTGAAGGCGTCGCAAAAACGGACGAAGCGGGCCGCCTTGTCGCCTGAGTCGATGTCGAGCACTCCGGCCAGGGCTGCCGGCTGGTTGGCCACCACCCCCACGCTGCGCCCGCCGATCCGTCCAAAACCGACCACGATGTTCGGAGCGAAAAACTCCTGCACCTCGAGGAACTGCTTGTGATCGAGCACGGCCCGGATGATCTCGCGCATGTCGTAAGGTTGGTTCGGGTGCATGGGGACGACATCGTCCAGTTCCTTGGTCAGGCGCAAGGGGTCGTCATCCGTGGGTCCCAAGGGCGGATCGTCCATGTTGTTCTGCGGCATGTAGGAGAGCAGCTCGCGGGTGAGGAGCAGGACCTCCTCGTCGGAGTCCCCGGTGAAGTGGGCCACCCCGCTCTTGCTGGCGTGCGTGAGCGCCCCGCCCAAATCCTCCTTGGTCACCTCTTCGTGCGTGACCGTGCGGATGACTTCCGGGCCGGTCACGAACATGTGGGCCGTGCCCTTGACCATCAGGATGAAGTCGGTGATCGCAGGTGAGTAGACTGCGCCCCCGGCACATGGACCCATGATCGCGGAGATCTGGGGAATCACCCCCGAGACCATCACGTTCCGCAGAAAGATATCCCCGTAGCCCGCCAGGCTCGCGACGCCTTCCTGAATGCGCGCGCCGCCGGAGTCGTTGAGGCCGATGACGGGGCAACCGTTCTTGGCGGCGAGATCCATGATCTTGCAGACCTTGCCGGCATAAGCCTCGCCCAAAGCACCGCCGAACACGGTGAAATCCTGGGCGAAGGCAAAGGTAGTGCGTCCGTTGATCCGACCAAAGCCGGTGACCACTCCGTCCCCGGCGACCTTCCGCTTGTCCATCCCGAATTCGGAGACTCGGTGCGTGACAAATCGGTCGAGTTCGGTGAACGAGCCTTCGTCAAAAAGCAGGTCGAGACGCTCGCGTGCGGTCATCTTGCCGGCCTGGTGCTGCTTGGCGATCCGCTCGGGCCCTTCGCCCGTCAGGGCCTGCTCCGTGCGCCTCTCCAGCTCATCGATGGCATCGCGTTCTTCGGCCATCCGTCCCCCCTTGACTCCCCTGAGACCCGTTCCACCTCGAGACCCGCTCAACTCGAGCCCTGTTCCACTTCGAGACCCGTTCCACACACTATACTGTCGCTCAAAGCAAGGGCAACCCTTGACCGATTGGCATGAAGGAGGAGCTATTAATGCAGAGCTACGAGTGCAACCTATGCGGCTACGTCTACGATCCCGAAGAGGGCGACCCCAGCCAGAGCATCGAGGCCGGTACCGCTTTTGAGGACCTTCCCGAAAATTGGACCTGCCCCGACTGCGGCGCGGGCAAAGAGGAATTCGAAGTAGTCGCCTAGGGTCGAATCCCGAGGAAGCGGGCCATCAGCCGGTAGCCCGGATCCACGCTGAGGCCGGTTGCGGCCGCCGCTGCCTCTGTATAGGCGGCGGCCGGCCGGCTCTCCACCCCGGGTCCCCACATCACGAAAGGCACCCGATCCCGTGCGTGCGTGCGGCTGCTGAGTGGCGTGGGGTGATCGGGCAGGACCAGCAGGCCGATTTCTGCCGCAGACTCCAGTATCTGAGGCAGCATCAGTTCGTCCACCCGCTCGATGGCCTCGACCTTGCCCTCGACGTCTCCGGAGTGGCCGGCTTCGTCGGGTGCCTCCACGTGCACCACCACCAAATCGCGTTCCTCAAGGGCCGCCAGCGCCCCCGTCATCTGCCCCTTGAAGTCGTTGGAGCCGTCGTCGGTCACCCCGGGGATGTCCAGCACCTGCATCTGTACTTGCTTGGCCAGCCCGGCCAGAAGATCGACACCCGAGGTGATCGCCGCTTCCCGGCCGTAGACTTCGCGGAAGGAGGGCATGTCCGCCGCGACCAGGCCCGGCCAGAATAGCCAGATCTGCGTCGCGGGCAGGTCGCCGCGTGCCCTGCGGGCTTCGTTGATCGGATGCTCCTTCAGCAACTCGCGCGACCGGTCCATCAGGTCCTGAAGAAAGAAACTGCCCGGTCCCTGCGGGAGGTGCTCCTCGATAGGTTCGCCGTGGATGTCGTGAGCCGGCACGCAGATCGTGTTGACCACGTCACCCGCATCCCGCACCGTGACGATGTGGCGAAAGCCCACCCCGGGGTAGAAGGCCACTCGTTCGCCGCCCAACTTCCTCTGCAGATCCTCGATGATCACATGCGACTCGGAAGAAGGGATATGGCCCCCGGCGTAGCTCTTCATCCTGCCCTGCTCGACCGTGATCAGGTTGCAGCGAAGCGCCGCCTGGTCGGACTCCAGGTGAATCCCCAGCGCCAGAGCCTCAATCGGCCCGCGGCCCCCGTAGAACCTGGTCGGATCGAAGCCCAGCACGCTCATGCAGGCAATGGCACTCGAAGGCTCCATCCCCTCGGGAATATTCTGCACGAGCCCCACCTGACCCTCACGCGCGAGACGGTCCAGGTTGGGTGTGCGCGCAGCTTCGAGCGAGGTCCTGCCGCCGAGCTCTTCCACGGGCCAACCGGCGGCCCCGTCGATTATGAGGACTATGTTCTTTCGTCCGGCCACAGCGCCATTATAGCCACGTCCGCCCCGGCTCCGCGAGCCGGCCGGCCCCTCGGCGGCGCTCCCAAGCACGCATTTCGCCCGGCCGAAATCGAGGCAACTGGTATAGTTCTCGGGGCTGTCGGCCGATGCTTTCGGGGAGTGCCACCACCCGGACCCCCAGTAGAAGGAAACACCAACAGTCTGATGTCATCACGCGACTTCCTCAATCGCCTGCCTTCTCAATTGCTGGTCCGTTTGGCCGGCGTCGGCCTGCTGCTCGGAGGCACCACTCTGGTGGCGCTCGGGATCTTTTGGCCCGAAGAGCAGGAATCCGCGGCCGCCTCGCCGCAGACTCTGGTGCAGACCGCAGAACTGGCCACCCGTGAGCAAACCTCCCCCGGTCCGGCCATTGTGGACCTGCCCTTGGGCCCCGATCGCCGGCAGCCTCCGCCCGGCTGGTGGTTGAAGCAACAAGGGGTCAAGCTCGGCACCGCGGAAGAGGAGGCGGACGGTCCCGCCCCCCCGGCCCCCAGCGGCAAGACTGCCGTCGCTACGGCGGCCGCTGAGGAGGCTGCCCCCACTCAGACGGCAGCGTCGACCACCACCGCAGTCCCCACCACCCGCGCGGCAGGCACGGGCGGGAGTACCCCGATACAGGGCCTGTGGGGGGGCAGCGCCAACGACCTGGCCAACTACCTGACGGCGAACAATGCCGCTCCCCGCTTTACCGTCCCGGCCAAGGAACTGGCCGAACTGTACGTGCGGTACGCGAACGAAGTGGGCCTGCGGGCGGACGTGCTCTGGGCGCAGATGCTCCACGAAACCGGGTTCGGCAAATACGGCGGCGACGTCCGCCCCGAGCAGAACAACTATGCCGGCATCGGCGCGATCGGCGGCGGGGCAGCGGGTCATGCCTTCGCCACTCCCGCGGACGGTGTCCGCGCCCACGTGGCCCACATGGTGGCCTACGTCTATTCCGAGGATAAGGCGGACTGGACGAATTCCGCCACCGATCCGCGCTACGACCTGGTCAATCCGCGGGGACAGGTGCGGGTGCTTTCCGACCTGGACGGGCGCTGGGCGGTGCCCGGCAACGGCTACGGGGCCGCGATCGAGCGCCACGTAATCGCGCTCAACCCCTAGACTCCATCCTGGCCCGGGCGAAAATGGGCAGCGCCCCTTCGACCGTCTCGTAAGGAACCGCGTAGGAAAGCCGAAAATAGCCGGGTTCCCCGAACCCCCGTCCGGGCACAGCCAACACCAGTTCTTCCTGCAGCCTCTCGACGAACGCCAAGTCGTCGCCTCCCGGAGCCTTCGGGAATAGATAGAAGGCCCCGTCCGGCTTCGGCACCTCGTAACCCATATCGGTCAGCCCTTGGTACAAGGCCTGCCGGTTGCGGGCGTATGGGCTCAAATCCACCGTGATTCCCTGCAACCGGGCGGCCGCGCGCTGGGCGATGGCCGGAGCATTGACGAAGCCGAGAATCCGGTTGGCCAGGATCAGGCCGGCCATCAGCCGCGACACGTCGTTCGATTGAGGACTCACCCCTACGTAGCCGATCCGCTCACCCGCCAGAGAGAGGTCCTTGGAATGGCTGCTCACCACGATGGTGTTGGCGTATAGGGGCATCACCGGGGGAACGCTGACCCCGTCGTAGATGATCTTGCGGTAGGGCTCATCTGCCACGAGATAGATCACGCGGCCGGTGGAAACCCAAGCTTCCTCGAGCACCCGGCCAAGCTGCAGCAGACTCTGCTCGTCGTACACCCGGCCTGTCGGGTTGTTCGGTGAATTGATGAGCACGGCCCTGGTCCGCGGTCCGATCGCCGCGCGGATGGCCTCCGGGTCCAGGGCAAAATCAGGTCCAGCCGCGACCGTCTTGAGCGATCCTCCATGATTGTCCACGTAGAAGTCGTATTCGACGAAGTACGGGCGCGGCACGATCACCTCGTCCCCGGGATCGAGGATCGCCTTGAACACCACGTTGAGGCCGCCCCCCGCCCCCACGGTCATCACCACGTTTTCGGGCGGCACCTCCACCTCTTGTTCGGTGGAGAGACCGGCGGCTACGGCCGCCCGCGCCTCCGGCAGCCCGGCGTTGGGCATGTAACCGTGCAGTCCCGGTCTCTGGTCGACGGCAAGGTCGGCGAGCAGCTGCTTGAACTCAAGCGGCGGCTCTAGGTTGGGATTCCCCAGGCTCAAGTCGTAAACGTTTTCGGCGCCGTGCTCCGCCTTGAGCCGCGCCCCCTCCTCGAACATCCGGCGGATCCAGCTCGAACGCTCGATGAAATCCTCGATTTTGGTCGACACGGCCATGACTAGTCTCCAAAGGTGTCGGCCAGCGCCTGCTCAAAGGCGGCCAGCGTGTGCGGATCGTGGAGCACCAGGCGAACTTCGGCGATGGTCCCCGGATGCTCTTCGAGTTCGGCGCGGATGGCCGCGAGAGCCACTCGGGCGGCCTCGGCCACCGGGTACCCGTAGGCTCCGGTCGAAATCGACGGAAAAGCTACGGTATGCGCGCCCAATTCCCGAGCCACCTCGAGGCTCGAGCGGTAGGCATGGGCCAGCGTGCCGTCCTCCCCTTTCGACCCGCCCTGCCATCTGGGTCCCACCGTGTGAATGACCCACTGCGCGGGCATGCGCCCGGCCGTGGTCGCCACCGCTTCGCCGGCGGGCAGACTGCCGCGCTCGTCCACGATCGCCTTGCACTCTTCGAGAATCTGGGGCCCACCGGCACGATGAATGGCTCCGTCGACTCCGCCTCCACCCATCAGGCTCGAGTTGGCCGCGTTTACGATCGCGTCCGCTTCCTGAATCGTGATATCGCCCTGGAGGAGCACCACACGTGCGCTCGCCGCGCGGACTTCCCTCGGCCGTCCTTCTAATTCCACGCCTTTGCCTCCCGCCCCGGCTTCGCGTGCTCGTGGCTCCCTAGCCCCCGCCGACCGGGGGGAACAGACCAATACGGTCGCCGTCCTCGAGCTCGCTGTCCATTTTTGCGTGAGACCCGTTACGCATGACGATGTGGATATCCGCAGGGTCGAGCTGCTCCCGGCAGACCACGTCGCGCACGGTCAATCCGGATGCCGCCTCCACCTCGAAGCGCCGCTCCCCACGCCGGGATCTGGGAACGAGCGTTGCAAACAGACGAACCTCGATCATGAGTTGGTAGCCTTTCCCGCCGTGTATCCAAATGCAGTGGCTTGGTTATAATGGATACTACGCTTTTACCCCTCCGACTACACCAACCCCCCGGACTACCGTCCGCGCGGGGCACCGGGAGGCAGTTGATGGATGATTCCTGGAAGCAGTCCCTCATGACCGGAGACCAATGCGCGCTCTGCGAGGAACCTCTGGGCGAGGAACCGGTCGAACTCGAGGAAGAGGGCCGTCTGCTCATGATCTGCGGAAAGTGCGCGCTCGAGCGCAGGAGGGCGACCTCCGAGCAGGGCCATACCCGGCCAGAAGCGACGGAATTGCTCCAGGCCGCTCAAACCCGGGCCGCGATACTCGATGAGATCTTGGAGTATCGGCAGGCCGAGGAATCCCAACTCCAAGGACTGCGGGACTTCATAGACCAAATGGCAGAAGCCCTCGCGGCCGGCGAAGCGGCCGCCGAGGACTTGCGCCGGCGCCTGCGGCAGAGCCAAGCCGACTTCGCCAAACTGGAGGACCGGGTGCGGCGGATGGAGGAGAGTTCGGCCCGGAGGCAAAGCGTCTCTGCCGCTCCCATGCAGCAATCCGGAGAGCCCGCCGAGCCCACGGGCGCTCAGGGACATTTCCCGCCGCCCATTCCCGAGCTTTCCCTGGAACCGGCAGAATTCGCGGTCGAAGATCTGCATCTCGTTCAGCGGCTGTTCAACGAGAGCGAGTTCACCGACAAGATGCGGAGCATCCGGCGCAGTTTGGGCAGCCCGGTGGTTCATCTGGCCCCGGTCAGCGGCCAACGGCAGGTGCTCATGACCGTCGCCTGGGAGATCGTTTGGTATCAGTTCCTGATCGAGCTCCCCGAGGACGCCGAGCAACCGGTGGCCCTCTTTGGCGAAGGAATGGAACTGGAGGAGCTGGGCGGACGCTTCGGCCAAGGCAACGCCGGCCTTGACGACAATGGTCGTCTGGACGCCTCGGAACTCGAGTTCGAGCTGCTCGAAGACCCGGATTCGGTCATCAGCGACACCTCGCCCGGACAAACCGCCCTCGAGGACGCCACGGAAGAGATCTGGGATCGGCAGAACTCTCCCGAATTTCGCTGGGAGGACTGAAGCGCAGTTCAGTGACGCTGACACGGGGCGGCTCTCGGAAGAAGCCGTGTCATCGCCCTGCTCAGGCGTGGGCACTTGTGAATTCTTGCGCTTTGGAGTTTCTTTTATTACCTAGACATGTTTTGCTAGTGTGACGTAGACGAAATCTTCCTGTGAGGGTCTTATGTACGAGGTCAAACCTGACATCTTAGAGATTAGTAAGGCCCTCGGCGAGGATACGAGATTCTCCATCTATCGGGAGATCGCCTCCGCCGGCCACCCTCTCACGGTCAAGGATCTGGTAGCGCGCTTCGGGATGCATCACAGCGCGATACGCATCCATCTCAACAAGTTGGAAGACGCGAGACTGATCGTATCGCAGAAGCAGCACCACCCGGGGACCGTGGGCCGCCCACAACTGGCCTTCCTCCCCCATCCCGAGACCCTCTCGATCACACTCCCCACACGCAACTATGAGTTCCTTTCCGACCTGGCCATGTCGCTTCTTCAGAGCGGACGGGGGGTGGACTCGGCGGAGGGTTTTGGTTACGACTGGGGCGGAGCCTACGTCAAGAAGGTAAACCACGGGTGGGACGCGCCGGTTCCCTTCGACTTGGCCGTAGACATCCTCATCGGGGAGCTCAACTCCTTGGGCACCAGCATCGAGAAGTCGCAGACCGCCGAACCCGCCGCCTGCATCCTGGAGCAGCACAACTGCCCCTTCCTCGAGGTCGCCAGCCGGCACCAGCCCATAGTCTGCACGCTCTTGCGCGGAGTGGCTCGGGGAATTCTCGAGGCGCTTACCGGAGCCGAAGTCAGATGGGAGCATAAGTCCCGGTTGATCGATGGCGACGACGCCTGTGAAGTCAGAGTGTCACTCGTCGACCCGGCGCTCGAGCTCGCCGAACCAGCCAGTCTGAACTAAGAAACTCGGCAAGAGAGGCTACCTCTCGGCCGCAGACCAACCCTGCCGTTCGCCTGCCTGCCGTTCGCCTGCGCCCCGCGCGGCCGCTAAGTCTGGATGACTATCGGACGGTGACAGCGGAGGCAGCGCTTGGCTTCCGCCCGCGCGGCCGCGTCGCCAAGACCCAGTTCGGTGTGCTCGAAGTTCTGCCTGCGGTAGCCCGGTGGTAGCATCGGCATCTCGCAACGCTCGCCGTAGTCCCCCTTGGGGTTGAGCGGATACCCGCTATCTTGAGCCCCAAAGTACACCGCCAGTCGCTCGATCTTGTCCTGGGCGGCCTCCGCCACGGGCTCGCCGCGCAGGAACATATCCATGTACTTCGCGACCTTCTTCCCGGCGAAGATCGCCTCGATCACGGAGGCCCCCCCGGTGACCGCGTCGCCGCCGACGAATACGCCCGGTTTGGTGGTCATGAACGTCCGACCGTCGGCCTCGAGGTAGCCCCACTTGTTGAGCTCAACCTGCGGATCCATTGAAAAGGGGCCGAAATCGGGCATCTGTCCGACAGCCGCGATAACGGAATCAGTCTGTATGAAGAACGGCTCGCAATCGATGGCCACCGGGCTGCGACGGCCCGATTCATCCGGAGGCCCCAACTCCATCGGTTGACAGACCAGGCCCGACACGCAGGTGTCTCCCTCGCAGCTGATCGGAGCGGAGAGCAGACGGAAGCTGACCCCTTCCTCCTCGGCCTCCTCGATCTCCCAGGGGTTGGCCGGCATCTGCTCCCGGGCTCGACGATAGACCACAGTGACTTCCTTGGCGCCCAGCCGAACCGAGGTGCGCGCCGCATCCATGGCGGAATTGCCCCCGCCGATGACAAGCACGCGCTCGCCGATGTCGACCGCCTCTCCCAGCGCCACCTTGCGCAGGAAATCGATGGCGTCCATGGACCCGGGCAGATCCTCGCCCGGGATGCGCAGCTTCTTGCCCGAGTGGGCACCCACGGCGATGAAGCTGGCGCCGAATTCCTCCTGCAGCTCGGCGAAGCTCACGTCCTGGCCCACGCGCTGGTTGTAGCGGATTTCCGCCCCCTCGCGCTCGATCAGGGCGACCTCCCGCCGGATGACTTTCTTCGGCAGGCGGTACTCCGGGATCCCCACCCAGAGCATCCCCCCGGGGACCGGCAGCGCCTCGAAGACGACCGGCCGGTATCCCCGGCGCGCAAGGTAGTAAGCACAAGAAAGGCCCGCCGGGCCTGCGCCGACAATGGCGACCCGCTCCCCGGAATTGGAGCTGGCGCCCACCGGCCCGCGGATGGCGGCCATGGCCGGAACCTCCGCGGCTTCATCGGGACCCATGCCCAGATGCTCGCGCGGCAGGGTGCCCGCGCCCTGCATGTCGGCGTGTCCCCGTTGGCGACCGACGTCCAGCAGTGCCTCATCGTGGTCGGCGCACCAGCGTTTGATGGAGTTGATGGCGATGGGCTCCCCGACGGCTTTCAAGGTGCAGTTGCCCTCACAAGGATGATGGCAGGTGCGCCCGATGATGGCGGGCAGCGGGTTGTCCTGCCGGACCACGCCGGCCCCGATGTGGGGATGATCCTCAGCGGCCTGAAAGATGTACCAGGGGCAATCGACCGTGGAGGGACAGGTGGACCGGCAGGGCGCCGTGACCCATCCGTGGAAGTCGCCGGCCTGCCCGCAGACCTCACCCTCCAGGTGCCGGCGGAAGTCCGCCTCCCCCACGTCCAGCAACCCCAGCAGCGGATCGCGGATGGTGTTGCCGATTCCGCACCAGGAGGAGTCGTCGATCTGCTCGGCGAGAACGCGCAGTTCCTCCAGATCGGCGGGACTCGCTTCGCCGTCGCGCAGGCGATGGAGAATGCGCCGCATGATCTGCGTTCCGATGCGGCAAGGCGTGCAGCGCCCGCAGGACTCCTTTTGCAGGAGGTCCAGATATTCGAGGGCCAACCGCACGAAGCAGACATCCTCGTGAGCCACCACGCCCCGCCAGGTGACCACAGCATTGATCCCATCGAGACCGGCGCCGCCCATCTGCTCGATGACCCGATCGACAGGAGGCCCGCCCAGGTTCTGGGTCAGACACGCGACGAATTCACCTTGACGTACAACGTTCGGAGCCGCGGTCGACACCGGCAGTCCTCCTTTGCCTTATTGGGCGCGATGGCAGGGAACCCCAAAGAGCATTCGCGCGCGCACTGTAGCTCATGAGCCGCACCTGGGCCGCACCGGCGAGCCGCGGGTGCTAAAGTCCTGCGAATGCTCGGCCGCCTATTCTAGAACAGCTCTCGCTCCATTACCAAGCTTTTGGGCGATAGGTAGACCCACGTGGTCACCATACCTTAGCGAAGCGGCTCACAATCAAAGCGTAAGACGGCCGGAAGCTTCAACTGGAGGCCCTGAGAGGGGGGCCTCTCGGGCGGGCGATTCAGTAAAGGCGACGGAGGAAGGTTCGGAGGGGTTTGCGTGGAACGGCTTTGGGCTCCCTGGAGAATCGGCTACATCACCGCAGAGAGGCCCGAGGGCTGCGTATTCTGCCTCAGCCGGGAAAGCCGGGACGACGCCGCCAGCTACGTGGTGTGGCGCGGACCCGAAGCCTACGTGATGTTGAACAGCTACCCCTATAACAACGGTCACCTGCTGATAGCCCCCTACCAGCACACTGGGGAACTCGAGCAACTGCCCGACTCCACCCTCCAAGAGCTGATGTTCCTCGCGCGGGAGAGCGTCCGCCTGCTGAAGAGCGAATTCGGCTGTGAGGGGGTCAACCTGGGCGCCAACCTGGGCGCGGCGGCCGGCGCGGGAATAGCGGAGCATCTGCACCTGCACGCGGTCCCGCGCTGGGCGGGCGACAGCAACTTCATGACCTCGGTCGCCGCCACCCGTGTTATACCGCAGTCGCTGGAGAGCGTCTGGGAAACTCTGCACCCGGCTTTTCAGAGAGCGCTCGGCCGCTAGCAGGCTGTTGAAAAAGCAGCCCTGGTGGGTGGCGATATCCAGGGAAATCTGGCTCGAAGAGCTATCCTTCCTGACCCCGATTTGATAGGGTTTGGCCTGCAAATCACGGTAAAGGAGGGGTGGGATGCGCGGGGACGAGGAGCAGCAGGAGGCGGTCTTTGTCTTCGATTCCTTGGAGGACCGGGTGCCGGCCGATCACCCCTTGCGCGCCATCCGCCGCCTGGTCGATAAGGCCCTCCAGGAGCTCAGTCCCCTCTTCGATGCGCTCTACGCCGAAGGGGGCCGTCCCTCCATCCCCCCCGAGTACCTCCTGCGGGCCGCGCTCCTGCAGAAGCTCTACGCCATCCCCTCGGAGCGCAGGCTCTCGGAGCATTTGGAGTTCAACCTGCTCTTCCGCTGGTTCGTGGGCCTGCCCTTCTCGGAGCCTGCCTGGGACCACTCCACCTTCTCGCGCAACCGAGAGCGCGTGCTCACGAGCGAGGTCTTGGCGGCCTTCTTCGAGGCCATACGCCGGCAGGCCGAGTCGCGTCGGCTCCTCTCCAAGGAGCACTTCAGCGTCGACGGCACCTTGATCGAGGCGGCGGCCTCCATCAAGAGCTTTCGGCCCCAGGTGCAGGCCGTAAAGCCGAACAGGCAGCGCCGGGGAGGCAAGGGCCGACACCGCAAGCCGCCCGGGCCGGGGGCGGGAAGAAACGAGGACGTGAACTTCCGCGGCGAACGGCTCTCCAACGAGACCCACGCCTCCAGCACCGACCCCGACGCCCGCCTCGCCAAGATCAAGGGGAAAGAGGCCAAGCTCTCCTACCGGGGACACCTCTTGGTCGAGAACCGTCACGGCCTCATCGTCGACTGCCGTCTCACGCAGGCCACCGGCACCGCGGAGCCCGAGGCGGCGGCCGCGATGCTCGGCCGGGAACGGGCCCGGCAAGGACAAGGTCCGATGACCGTGGGCGCCGACCGCGGCTACAACACCCGGGGCTTCGTGCGCGAGGCCCGCGCCCTCAAGGTGACCCCGCACGTCGCCAGGAAGCGCCGCTACAACGCCATCGACGGCCGGACCACGAGCCACGATGGCTACCGGATCTCCCAACGTCGGCGCAAGGTGGTGGAGGAGCCTTTCGGATGGATGAAGGACACGGGCGGCCTGCGCAAGCTCGTACACCGGGGGCTGGAGAAGGTCGAAGCCATCTTCATCCTCACCTGCACGGCCTTCAACCTGAGGCGCTTGAGCAAGCTCTTGGCGGAGCCACCTCTCCACGCGGCAAACGGAGCTAGATGAGGGAGGAAACGCCAGGAAAACCAGGCCCTGGGGCCGAGATTCCCCCTCAAGACGCCCTCCGTCACGCTCAGCCGCTCACCGAGGCGGCTGCTGACCGTCGATTCTCAACAGCCTGCTAGAGCAAGCCGCGCATACCCCACTGAAGGAAGTATCCGGCGAGCCCGAGGAGAAAGACTCCACAAAAACCGATCAGGGCTCGATAAAACCGTTGGCTCAAGAACCGGCGACCATAGGCGACTCCGTAGGAAACCAGGCCGTACCAGGTGAAATCCGCGCTGATATGCCCGATGAAGAAAGCCACCACACCCCAGGGACCGAGCGCGGCCGCCGACACCACATAAGCTGCCCCGATGGACGCCCACCAGAGGGACCAGTAGGGGTTGGAAGCGCTGATCAGCGCCCCTTGAGCCACGTGTCGGTACCAGGGACGCCGAGGCGAACCCTTTCTTGCACCGCCGCCGGTTCGCCCGACACCTTGAGCGGCGGCGCCGGGAGGCACTACGTCGGTAGAGCCAGACGGACCGAGGGGAAATCCGGCAACCCGGTTCCGCAGTCCGTCCCGCAACATTCCCGCCCCCATCCAGACCATGATCACTCCACCGAAGAGCGCGATCAGCGCGGGAACCGTACTGCCCGCCAGAACCTGGGTAAGGCCCAGAGCCAGACCACCAAGCAGAGCGAGCTCGAGCAGCGCGTGACCGATCATGGAAAGCGGGCCCACATGCGGGCCCTCGCGAGCGCTTTCGGCAACCACTAGCGTCAGGAGCGGTCCGGGGACCAGGGCTCCCGAATAACCGACGACGAGTGCCGTTAAGAAGACGAGGCCGAAGCCGAAGAGGCCTTCTCCCCCCACGGGCGACCCTCCTGCTCGAGAATCTCTCGGAGCGCCGCGCGCGCGACCTCCATCTGGTCCTCGGTCGGCTCCTCGGTGGTGAGGAACTTCTGGAGCACGTGCCCCGGTGAAGAAACCGCGCGCGCCAAAGTGGATTCCGGGTGACGGGACATCCACCGGAAGGCTTCCATAGCCGTCCCCAGACTGACGAGTCCAGTCACGAGGGTGGCGGCGGGCCCGGGCCTGCGTTGAATGCGGCGCATCAGCACATTGCCGACCAGGTTGGTCGCCAGTAGAGGACCGACCAGGTTGGAGCCGCAGCGGTCGTGCTCCTTTGCCACCCGGCCCTCTCCGCCCTTCATCCAGCGTTCGTATTCACCGATCCCCCGGTGCTCGGCCCCGTGATAGCCCGCCAGAGATGAGTTCTTGAGCGCCAACACCGCCGGCGCGAGCGAGAGAAGCACGGCCGATAGTTCCTTGCGCAGAACCGAATCCCCATCGCCTCGGCGAAGAACGGCGGTGAGCAAAGAGGTGACCCCGATGGTAGCCGCCACCCGGCTGCTTTCGATGGGCAGTACTGCCTGTCCCAATTTGGATTTCACCTCGGGAAGAACGGCGAGCGCGTCCGCCAACCGGACGACGCCCCGCAGCAGCGGATACTTGTCGAGAGCCTTCCCGCCCAGAGGCGTGCGCTTCTTGCCTGAGGCGACCGATATCCCGCCTGAGTCGTCTCTGACCGCAGCAGCCCAGTATCCTGGAGAGTGAATGAGCAGGCCGTTGTGGAGCGCCATGCCACCCAGGCGTAGTCGATCGGCGTCTGCGTGACTTCGGTGCGGAGGGCTACCACTCTTGGTGTTCATCGTAGGAAATTAGCACAGCACAGAGAACTCGTCCGCATCCGCATTGGTCGCTTCGGCATCGGCCCAGTCATCCCTCGGGTCGGCCCAGGACCGTGCTGGGGGCGCCGGCTAGATGCCGTCCTCCCCTTCGGGGGCAACGACCGACACCTGGCTGACCACGCGGCGCATGTCCCTCAAGCGGTAAGGCGCGTAAACGGCGATAGCCAGTACCGCCGCGACGAGGCCCATGAGCGTGAACACACGTTCCACTCCCAGTAACGTTCCCAGTCCACCGCCCATGAACAAGCCGGTCGCGCTGGCAAGCTGACCGAAGCCACTGCGGATAGCGATGACCCTGCCCTTGTCCGGGCGGGCTTCGATTTCCTGAAATAGGGTCATAGACCCCACGATCATGCCGACGTTGGCAACCGCTCCCAAGGCGAGCAGCCCAACCGCAAGCGGGAAGCTGTGAGCGACTCCCACAAGGCCGAGGCAGGCCGCCATCCCCAGCATCGAGACGAAGACGTAGGTATTCCTGTCCCCGCCGTAGTTCAGGCGGCTCGCAAGGACTCCGCCGGCAAGCCATCCGAGCGAGGTGATCACCTCCATGATGGAGAAGCCCTTGGCGCCCACGTCGTACACATCCAGCGCCAGCGCATAGGCGTTTGGTGTCGCCATCATCAGAACACTCATCGGGACAAGCGCGATGAGGAAGTTCGTGCGCAGCTCCGCCCGGGACCAAATGACCCCGAGCGCGCGGGGAGACTGACGGACAAGGGCGAGAAGCCGGGGCGCAGGACCCACTGGCAATACCCGGGGCAAACCAAACAGCAACAATGCCGAGCCCAAGTACGTCGCCGCATCTAAGGCGAAGGTGGCGAAGTAGCCGACGGTCACGACAAGCGCACCGCCAATCAGGTAGCCGGCAAGCTCGGAACCGTCCCTCGCTATGCTCAGGTACGAGTTGGACTTGATCAGGTCCTCTCGCCTGGCGACTTCGCCCACCAGTTTGACTTGCGACGGGTTGAAGATCGAAGCGAAGACACCAATGGTCGCCGACACCAGGTAGACGAAGCCAACCGAGAGTCCCACCACAACGGGGAGCGAAATGATGAGCAAAGCGCGCCCGACGTCAGCGATCACCATCAGGCGGCGGGCTTCGAAGCGGTCGAGCAAAGCGCCGCCGACAAAACTCATTACCACTAGGGGAAGCGTGGCTGACGCCAAGATCCCGCCCATGTGAAACACAGAGCCGGTACGATCGAAGACCATCACCGCCAGGGCAACCGTGGAAATCGAAGTGCCCAGACTGGACAAGCCCTGCGCGAACAAGATGCGCAGCAGAACCCTATTCTCTATGAGTCACCCCCTCGGTCACCCGCTTACCTCCGCCCGGATCACCGGTCCGGGCAGCGCTGAGAACCACTCTACCACCAGACATCTCCGCTTCCCCTACAACCAAAGGTAGAGGCTGAAGTGAACGCCGGCATCGCCCCGCGCTGCCACAATCATCCGGACTCTACGTAATATCCCGAAGAAAGCGAACCTTCTGAAACTGCACCCTAAAGTCGGCCTTCTGGCCCCGCCGGTAGTCTTCATCGCCCCGGCTGAGCACAGCCAGAAAGGCCTCGGCTACGTAGGGATCGAACTGACTCCGACTTCCGGATCGCAACTCTGCCATTGCCTCCTCCGGCTCTCGTCTGCGGCTGTAAGGCCGCTCCGAAACCATTGCCGAGTAGCTGTCGGCTATGGCCACGATACGGCTGACAAGGGGAATATCGCCCGCACCCAACCCCCAAGGGTAACCCTGGCCGTCGAACCGCTCATGATGATGAAGAATAATCCTTCCAAGTTCTTCGAACTCGGTCATGTTGCTGAGAATCTCCTGCCCCGCACCGGCATGTCCCTGCACCACCTCCCAATCGGCCTCGCCCAACGTCGTCGGGCAGTTGAGAATGCTGTCGGGAATGCTGATCTTGCCAACGTCATGGAGCAGCCCGCCGAGATGGGCCAGGGCACGTTCCCGCGAGGAGAGCCTCAGTTCCGCGGCGGTGTCATAGGAATAAAGGGCAACGGCGGCGGAATGCTGCCCTGTGTAGTTGTCCTTCAGATCGAGCGCTGTGAGCATGCTCCCTGCCATCTCCAAGGAGAACTGCTCCAAACTTCGAGCGAGGTCACGCTCTCGCGCAAAAGCGCGAAACGCGTAGACGAGGCCAAGAGTCGGGAGCAGGTAGAGCACCAAACTGCTCGGCCCATAACGGTCGAAGCTGAAGAGAAGGGCCAGGCTCATGAAGAGGAAGAACAGATGAAAAGGGATGAAAGGCCTAAACGCCTCGTCGAAGAAGTCCTTCGGACCTATCCCTCGGCGCACGACCATGAGCGGCATAAACAAAAGATAATTGCACGCTTGATAGAAGAGCGCCGACACCAGCCCCCCGACGATGATTTGCATCAAATGAGAAGGGAGCGCTCTCATCAATAGCCAGTAGACGAGGCCCGTCGATCCGGACGTGACTGTAAAGGCACTCACATAGAAGGCGTTCCGCGTCGGATTTCCGCGCTCGAACCAGGCGGGTAGGGTTCCCGCCGCGACCACGGCCGCGGCAAACGGACCCAGGATTGTAGCCGCCAGGAAATCAGGCAAGAAAGCAGCGGAAACCTCCACCCCTTTGCCTATTGAGATTTTGTTCTTCTCCGCCAAGATCCCCACGAGAATGAAGAAGACCACAGCAAGCGGGGAAAACCTGGGAAGGGCCTGCCATGAGAGCTGCAAATACCCCAATACACCCATAAAGAGGGCGGCGCCCAATACGACCAAGAGGACGTAAAGTTGTCCCAGGTCAATACGAGCACCGCCCACAGCCGTTGTGCCAGCGCTAACCGGCGAACTGGCTTCAGCGGAATTCAACCCATTCTCTCCCGGCAGGAATAAAGACTCTCAATTACGCAGTCGGCGTCTGCCGAGTCAGACTTTATCGAAATCTTCCGCTGGGTTAAAGGGCAACTACCAACCGGAAACCCGCATCCCATTCTCCTCTCTCCTTGGCCGTCCCTTCCGGGTTGGCTCGCGCCCTCCCTTCAGATACCTCGACGGCCTGATTGACACCGACCATGTCGGCCGGGGGTCCCATCCTCCCGGTCAACCGGCCTCGGACAAAACTACGTTTCACCCAACGCGAAGCAATTGAGTTTCATTCTGTTTGCCCGAGATCGTCTAGATGTTATCGTCAACTAGAAGCTATGTCAAACGTTAAAGGTGGTACTGCCTTGGTACAAATGTAGAAGTGTATATGAGAGTAGATAATCTTTCGGCAGGTGATAAAGAATATTGTCTGTGTCCTTCAAATGTAACATCACTCACAATCATACGTGACTCGAGCCTACCGAAAACAGCCCATGAATTCTTATCTGAGCTGCGATAGCCGAGCTATGGGGCGGTGAGCGGCTGCATTTGCGACCGGACAGACCTGCTGCTAATCCGTCTAGTAAAGTCGGAATGGCACCAAATAATAACTTTATGGTGCACGTAGCGATTCTCGCGGAACGCTTCAAAGACTGTAGAAAGGCGATGGCGAGAGTCGAGTCCTGTCAGAGTGCATCCACCCGGACGAATGCTATTCTGAGGGCCATGACCTGCCTACCCGAGAACCGCGAGCGGATCATGCTCAATATGCGCGAGGCCTACCAGGCCAACGCAGAGGCCGAAGTCTCCGGACACGAACTGCAGCACGAACTCGGTTTGCCGGGCGAGGAGATCAGAGAATGTGTGTCGCGCCTCGCATCCTCCGGCCTGGTGAGTGCCGAGGTCTTCCCGATCAACATCTGGATCCGGCTGACCGACACGGGCATCGCAAAGGCCTAAGCCGGAGGGCGGAGAGACCTGAGGGGGCCCGCGGTCGGCTCAAGCGCCAGTTCGGCTGAGGAACCCCGGTTAGCCTTCCCACTTGATAAGCGGCATCTCGTTCGGGATGAGAACATCCTCCCGCTCGGGAATCAACCTGACCGCGAAGCCGTGGCGCCCCGAGTGAGGAGTCGGCAAGGCCGCCCGGTACACGTGTAGCGAGTCCTCCGAGCGCAGCCACTCAAGCTCGACGGGCGTGCCGCCCACGATTTGCTCGTCGGGACCCAGTCTCCCGAAGAACGCCTCGACCCGTACATCAGAGGGCTGCAGGCTGCCCAGGGCCACGCGGGCCTCCACGCCCAACTCCTCCCCCACTATCAGGCTATTCGCCTTCGTCTCCCGCACTGAGTCCACGCGCACCTGCGGCCAGGCATCGGTGACCCGGGCCTTCCAACTCACCAGTTCCTTTGCCTCCCGGAACTCTCCTCGGGAAAGCCGTGCGTGGTGCTCCGCCGCCGGCAGGTAGAAGCGCTCCGCGTATTCCTTGACCATCCGCGTGCTGGAGAACTGGGGGCTTAGCCACTCTATCGAGTTCTTCATCATTGCGATCCAACCTCGGGGCAGGTTGTCCGGCCCCCGGTCGTAGAAGAGCGGAACCACCTCCTGCTCGAGAATCGAATAGAGAGCCTGGGCCTCGACGCGGTCCTGGTATTCGAAGTCCGTGTACTCCTCGCCGCGGCCGATGGCCCAACCCGCGCCGGGCCGGTACCCCTCGGCCCACCACCCGTCCAGGACGGAGAGATTGAGTGCGCCGTTGAACACGGCTTTCATGCCGCTGGTGCCGCTGGCCTCCAGAGGCCGCCTGGGGTTGTTGAGCCACACGTCGGCGCCTTGGACCAGCACCCGTGCTTTTTCGAGGTCGTAGTCCTCCAGGAATACCAGCCGGTGACCGAGGTCCCTTTCCTTCGCGAAGCGCACGATCTGACGGATGAAGTCTTTGCCCGCGTCGTCTCGGGGGTGCGCCTTGCCGGCGAAGATCAGCTGGACCGGCCTCTCTTCGCTGCGAAGGAGCGCCTCGAGGCGCTCCGGCTCGCGCAGGATGAGGCTCGCCCGTTTATAGGTGGCGAAGCGGCGGGCGAAACCGATGGTCAGAGCGTCAGCGTCAAGCGCCTGCCGCGCGCGCTCGCGCTCCATGCGCGAGGCATTGCGGCGGATGAGCTGTTCCTCGAAACGTGAACGGGTGTAGGCGACCAGGGCCTCCCTTTGCCTCACGTGCGTCCGCCAGAGTTCCTCGTGCGGAATTCGGTGGACCATGGCCCATACCAACTCATCGCTCGGATCCTCCCGCCAGCGGGGGCCGAGGTAGCGATCGAGCAGAGCGGCCATCTCGGCCGATACCCAGCCCGGGACCAGCGCTCCGTTGGTGACATAGGAGACCGGGACCTCGGACTCGGGAAAATCGGCCCAGGCCTCGATCATCATCCGTGCGGTGACCTCCCTGTGCAGTTCGCTGACCGCGTTCCGGCGGGGCGCGTGGCGTACCGCGAGCGCGGCCACGTTGAACGGCTCCGCCTGATCCTGCGGACGCACGCGCCCCTTGGCGATGAACTCCTGAAAGCCCAGCCCGAGCTGCTTGATGTAGTTCGAGAAGTATTTATCCATCAGCTCAGAAGAGAAAAGATCGAATCCCGCAGGCACCGGGGTGTGAGTGGTGAAAAGCGTACCCGCGCCGGCCACCTGCCGGCCGGTTCGGTAGTCGAGGCCCTCCTCCTCCATCAGCCGCCGCACCCGTTCCAGCGAGAGAAAGGCCGAGTGGCCCTCGTTCATATGACAGACTTCCGGCCGGATGCCCAGAGCTTCCAACACCCGAATGCCGCCGATACCCAGCACTATCTCCTGGCGTATCCGCTCTTCGGGCCCACCGCCGTAGAGCTCGTCGGTGACGTCGCGGTCTCCTGGCGAGTTCTCGGGCAGATTCGTATCGAGCAGATAGAGAGGAATTCGTCCCACCTGCGCCTGCCACACGCGGATCGGAACATCGTGGCCTGCGAGCTCCACGTGGACGCGCAGATGCTCACCATTCGCGTCGAGGACGGGGGTGATGGGCATGGTTGAGAAGTCATTGACCGGATACTGCTCCAGCTGCCAGCCGTCGGCATTCAGGTATTGCTTGAAATAGCCCTTTTGGTAGAGAAGCCCGATGCCGGTCAGCGGCAGATCCAGTTCGCTCGCCGTCTTGAGGTGGTCTCCGGCCAGCACGCCGAGACCGCCGGAGTAGATGGGGAGGCTTTCGGTCAGACCAAACTCCATGCAGAAATAGGCGATGCTGATGTCGGCCGCCTCAGGATGGCGCCTGGGGAACCACCCGGGCTCCTTCATATAGGCCTTGAAGGTGGAGCAAACCCGGTCGAGGTGAGCCAGGAAGGCGTCGTCCTGAGCGGCCGCCTCCAGACGATCCTGGGCGATTCGCTGCAGCATCAGCACCGGGTTGTGCCCGGTGTCCCGCCAGAGTCCCGCCCCGAGGCGCTCGAATAGCTGAACGGCATCGTTGTCCCAGGTCCACCGCAGGTTGTAGGAAAGGTCGGCCAGACAACTCAAGCGAGACGGCAGTGCCGGCTTCACGTCATACTGATGGATCTTCGGCATCGACTAAGCTCCTTATATCTCCCGCAAAACCCCTCATCCGGGGCAGACCAGGCCGCAACAGCGCCATATTATCGCAGTACTCGCAGCGCTCGACATCGGCCCGAAGTTGGGGTTTTGCCTAAGGCCCCGCGCAGGAATCTATTTCCTGAGACAGTTGAGGCGGTCACCTAGGCCGCCCGGCTCGAGCACCTAGGAGGTATACCGTGAGTATTCCCCTTTCCGTCGGAGAGACGGCGCCTGACTTCACGCTGCCCTCGCACCTGAACGAAAAGGTCACGCTCAAAGACCTGCGCGGCAAGAACGTCGTAGTCTTCTTCTACCCTCTCGACTGGACCCCGGTCTGAAAGCGCGAGCTCCCGACCCTGCAGCAGCAGCTGTCGAGGTTCGGGGAGCTCGATGCCCAGGTTCTGGGCATCAGTAGCGATTCGATTCCGTCGCACGTCGCGTTCGCCAAAGACTGCGGGGGGATTGACTTCCCCCTGCTAAGTGACTTCTGGCCACACGGAGAGGTGGCGGAGAAGTTCGGTGTCTTTCTTAAAGAGCAGGGACATCCTCGCCGCAGCGTATTCGTAGTCGACGGCGAGGGAGTGGTCAGATGGGCCTATCACGCCGAATTGAGCGAACAGCGGGACGTAGACCAGATACTGAAGGCTTTGGAGGACATACGCAAGGATTCGACAGAGTGAGCTGGGAAGAGGCCAGGGCGGGATCCGCGCCCGCCCTGGCCCGCTAGGCCACCTTAGGCCACCTGTTGCCTGCCGCTGACGCTGATCACCGTCTCTTGGACGGGCGCTTCGAGGCCGGCGATCTCGGCGGCGCGGCGCACCAGGGCGACCAGGCCGAAGCAGCAGGGGACCTCCATGTGGGCCACGGTCACCGAGCGGGGCCGGGATGCGCGGAAGAGTTCGGCGAGCTTCTCGAGATGAGCCTGTGCATCGTCCAACTTCGGACAGGCCAGCACCACGCTCCGGCCGTCCAAAAAGTCCTCGTGGAACATCCGGTATGCGACGGGCGCGCAGTCCGCGGCCACGAGTAAGTCCGCGTCGCGGAAATACGGGGCCAGGGGATTGACCAAGCCCAGTTGAACCGGCCAGTGTCCCAGCAGGCTCTCGGGGCTTCGCTCGTCGCGCACGGCTTCACCCGCCCCCTGCGTCTCCCCCGGCACTCCGCCCTCAGGCGAAGCCTGAATCCCGGAACGGTCCAGGGTCATCGCCAGAGAGCCGGGGCAGCCACTCATCGCCGGAGCAGGCACCGCCTGGGCGGTCTGTCCGAGCTCCTCCATACGCCGCGCCACCGCTTCCTCGTCGAACTCGGGGGCTTCGCGCTCTTCGATGGTCAGGGCCCCCTCGGGACAGTGCCCCAGGCAGGCTCCCAGCCCGTCGCAGAGGACTTCCTCGACCACGCGCACCTTGCCGTTCACGATCTCGAGCGCACCCTCAGCGCAGTTGGGTATGCACTCCCCGCACGCCGTACAGAGGTCCTCGTCGATCACTACCATCTGTCGTTTGGCCATCTTCTCTCCCCGAGCGGTTTTCCTTTTGGGCAGTTTACACTACGTTGATAGTGTTTTCTATGATTGACAGGATGGGGAATATCGGAACGCGACGGGTATCCAGACTCGAGGGAAATCATCCGAACACGGCCTAGGCCCAGGGAGGGAACGTGGAACTCACGGAACGGCAAAGGAGACTGTTACACGTGGCGGTGCAGCGCTACGACGCCCAGACGGGGGCAGCCTACCTCGACCCGCTCCTGCTCGAGACAGAGTTGGGTGCGAGCCTCGGGGAATTGGCGGCCGACGTGGACGCCCTGGAATCGGGCGGCTACCTGGAGCGGGCGAACGCAGATGAGACCGGCGAAGGCGTTTCCGAGCAGCCCGAAAGTGCCGAGGCCACGACGGAGAAGAGCTGGGCCTTGCGGCCGACCGACAAGGGACTGATGTCGGCGATGGGCTTCTAAGGGGGATTGGTTCTCCAAAGGGCTACGGCAGGCCGAGCAGCTTGTGGAGTTGCAGGGAGAGCCGCCACTGAGGATGGCTCAGAACCATGTCCACGGCTGAGCGCACCATGTCCTCGCCTCCCCCGGCCTCCGGTTGAATCGAGATCGCCGCCTGAGGGAACTCGCTTTCCAACCGCTCCCCGATCTCGGGGGCGAACTCGCCGTCCACTATCAGCTTGAGCTCATCGAGCCTCGCTCGGAAAGACGAGTCAACTTCATACGACGGGGATTTGGGGCTGACCGTCACCCAGGCAGGCGAAACTCCCGCGGGAAGAGCGACCGTCCCGTTGGTCTCCAGATGCAGGGCAATCCCGCGCTTTGCCAGGAGCCGGGAGAAGCGCACCGACTCCTCGGCCTGCAAAAGCGGCTCTCCTCCGGTGAGGCAGACGCGCGGCATTCCCAGCTGAGCCACCAACTCCTCCACCTCGACCTCGCGCCCGGATTCCGGGTCCCAGCTCTGCGGGGTGTCGCACCACCTGACGCAGGCGAGCCCCTCGAGTGGAGCGTTGCAGCCTGCCAGCCGTACGAACGTCATGGGCGCCCCGGCCCAGAGTCCCTCACCTTGAAGACTGTCGAAGACCTCTAGTACCCGCATCTTCCTCCCCAGCGAGTGCCGGCGCGGGCCGGGCCTCTACGCCTCCACCTCGGCGTAAGTGTCAGGCGTTTCCCAAAGGCGGATGCGCCGCACGGGAAGATCCGCTTCGCTCAGCCGGTCGAAGATCCAGGCGGCAATCCTCTCGGCCGTGGGTGCAAAATCGAGCACCTCATTGAGATAGCGATGGTCGAGAGGTTCGATCACCAAGCGCTTGACCTCTTCTTCCAGCCGGGAGAAGTCCATCACCATGCCGGTTTCGGGCCCGGCCTGTCCTATCGGGCCGCTGACCGACACCTCCGCCTTGTAGGTGTGGCCATGGATGTTGCGGCACTTGCCCAGGTGATCGGGGAGGCTATGGGCGGCGTCGAACAGGAGAATGGTCGTTATCGTGGTCTTCATACTCGTTCCTCGAAGGGGTGGATCAACCGAAAGCCCGCCTACTCAACGGTCGCCGCGTAGGAAAGGGGATCGGTGGCCCCCGCCTCGGCAAACGCCCGAAGGCGGGCCTGGCAGGTGTCGCATTCCCCGCAGGCCGGCCGGGTCCCCTGGTAGCAGGAGTGTGTCAACTCGTAGGCCACCTGGTGCTCGAGTCCCCAGCGCAGAATATCCGCCTTACTCCAGTCCACGAAAGGCGCCCGCACCCGGAGTTGATGCTGAGTGCCCATTGTGACCGCCTGATCGGCGGCGGCGATGAACCCCGGACGGCAGTCGGGGTAGCCGCTGTAGTCGTCGTGATGGACACCCAGCCAGATGACGCCCGGGCCGCGCGCATCGGCGAGTGACGCCACCGCGGCTATGAAGAAGAGGTTGCGCGCAGGAACGTAAGTGGGAGCGACGCCTTCCAGTTCGTCCAGGTCCCTCCCGCGGGGGATGTCTCGGTCGGCGTCGGTCAGGGCGGAGCCGGATATGGGCGGGAGGCTCAGCGTCTGGTGGGTGACGCCGTAATGGCGCGCGACCCGCCATGCAGCCTCGAGTTCCACCGCGTGCTTCTGCCCGTAGAGAAGGGTGACGGCTTCTATGGGCTCCTCCGGATGATGCCCGCGCACCCACTGCAGAAGGGTAGTGGAGTCCAGACCGCCGCTCAACAGCACGAAGTGGGTCACTCCCGCTCCCCGTGCTCGGCCGTGATCACCGTCTTGACGTTGCCGCGCACGTTGAAGTCCCCGCTCACGCGGATCCAGTGCGGATCGAGAACGCCGATGAGATCGTCCAGTATTTGGTTGACTACCGCTTCGTGCGAGATGCAGACGTCGCGGTACTTGTTGATGTAGAGCTTGAGCGAGCGCAACTCCACGATGACTTCCCGCGGCTGGTAGGAAATCCTAATGGTGGCGAAGTCCGGGAAGCCCGAGCGCGGGCAAAGACAGGTGAACTCAGGGGTTGCCATGCGCACCGTATAGCGCCTCTGCGGAGACGGATTCGGCCAGGTCTCGAGGGTGCCTTCCTCGATGGCCCGGGTCCCATACTTTTTCTCTTCCACGTTCGCGTTCTCTCCATGGGCTTTCGGCCCGGCGACTTCCGGTCGTATGATGGAAAGGGTAGCACGCAGGTAGGACGGCGAAGGGGGCCAACGAGCGGCCAGGCTGACCGGGGGCCGGCCTAGAGACCAACGAGGGAGGTGGCATGAGCGTCGAGACGGGCCCCGAGTCCTTGGGCACGATCGTGCTGGCGTACGATGGATCGGAAGGTTCGCGCAAAGCGGTCGAATACGCAGAGAAACTGGCCTCGCCTGAAGCCACTCAGATCATAGTGGTGGTTGCTTTCCCGGCCTATCCCCGAGTAACTTCTCCGTCCAAGGCCGACGCCCGCGAGATACACGAGGCGCGAGAGGCCGCGGAGCAGTTGGTCGAAGAGTTGCGCCGACGCGGGTTCAAAGCGCAGGCCGACGTGCTGGAGGGTCCCGCGGCGGACGCCATCATCCGTGCCGGCGACGCCCACGAGGCCGACGTCATCGTCGTGGGTAGCCGAGGGTTTGGCCATTTCACCGGACTGCTGCTCGGCTCGGTTTCGGACCGCGTTGTGCACTACTCGACCCGTCCGGTGCTGGTGGCACGCTGAGGTCGGTGCGGATGATTTCCCGCTCTCGAGGTTTCTTTCGCTCGGCTGTTGGGAGAATGTAGGGCGATGGACTACCTTAACACCCTCAAGCCGAAGATAGTAGCCCTGTTTCTGGTCAGCGCGTGGGTTGCCTGGACGCTCGCCAGCGGCCGGCTTTTCGCATTTCCCCTGGTTTTCACACTTGCGGGACTCGCCTTCTGCGTCGCGGGGGCCTCTGCCCTCAACAACTACCTGGAACGGGACCGCGACCGCCTGATGCTACGGACCCACCGCCGGGCGCTGCCGGCCGGCCGCGTTCTGCCCGGGCGGATTCGTACCCTCGCCGTGGCTCTATTGCTGTCGGGTGTCGTCATCCTGTGGTTCGCAGGCGGGCCGCTTGCCGCCTGCTTCGGCGCCCTTGGCGCCGCCCACTACCTGATCGCCTACACGCTTCTGCTCAAACCGCGAACCGCCTACAGCGCGGTCCCCGGCGGCTTGGCCGGGATCTTCCCGCCTCTGGTGGGCTGGGCCTCGGCCGGCGGTGGCTTGTCGGCTGAGATCGTTTTTCTCTGCGGAATCGTCTTCTTGTGGTCCCCGCCCCACTTTTGGGCACTGACCCTGGCCAGAGCCGAGGACTACCGGTGCGCCGGGATTCCCGTACCCGGCTCCCATTGCGGGGTTGCCGTGGCTCGGCTGCAGATCGTCGCATACACCTCCGCCCTCGTGAGCCTTTCTCTGCTCCCCGGCGTGCTCGGCTTCGCCGGCCTGGCCTACCTGTTGACGGTCCTGACGGGGGGGGTCCTTTTCGGCGGTGCCGTCTTGGCCCTCGCCTTGACCCGGCAGGCCCACTGGAACACAGTGGTCTACCGGCTCTCCGGCCCCTACCTCGGCCTGCTCCTCCTGGCCTTGGCCCTGGGAGCCGACGGGACCGCAAATGCGCAGGAAGTCCTGGTGAGGGCGGCCGGTTGAGGCTCGGCAAACGGCTGACCCGCTTGCCGGTGGCCCTCGGGCTGCTGCTGGGGGTTCTGCTGACCGCGTCGGGCTGTGAAGACGCTCCCTCGATCCTTCAGCCGAGGGGTAATGACGCCGCCGAGATACGGAACCTGGCCATCATCCTGCTCGCGATCTGCGGCGCGATCTTCCTGATCGTTCAGGCATGGCTCATCTACAACATCGTGCGCTACCGTCGGCGGAGCGCGGAAGAACCCGTTCAGGATCACGGAGACATCCGCATGGAGCTCACTTGGACGGTGATTCCGATCCTGATTGTGATCGTGATCTTCATCCTCACGGTCAACTACATGGATGTACTCACCAATCCGCCCTCGGAGATGGAGATCGACGTGACCGGCCGCCAATGGTGGTGGGAGATCTCGTATCCGGCGGAGGATTTCTCCACAGCCAACGAGTTCTACGTTCCCATCGACGAAACGGTCAGGGCGCGTCTGGAAGCCGCCGACGTGATCCACAGCTTCTGGATGCCGCAGATCGGCGGCAAGACGGACATGATCCCGGGACGCATCAATCAGTCCACCTTCACCATCACCCAGGAGGGCGAATACCTGGGCGAGTGCGGAGAGTTTTGCGGGGTGCAGCACGCCCACATGCGCTTCTTGATCTTCGCTGTGGACGCGGCGGCTTTCTCCCAGTGGGTGGAACAGCAGCAGCAACCGGCGGCGGCAGCGGAGGGAGAGCAGGCCCAGGCCGGAGAAGCCCTCTTCCTGTCGGCGGGCTGCGGCGGCTGCCACACCATACGAGGCCTCGAGGGTTCCGCCGGCCTGGCCGGTCCCGACCTGACCCATGTCGCCGGCCGCACCTCTCTCGCAGCGGTGACGCTCGACAACACTCCCGAGAACTTGGCCCGATGGATCGACAAGCCGCAAGAGGTAAAGCCCGGCAATCTGATGCCCGAAGCCGCCGTGAGCAATGACGAAATCCAAGCGCTGGTCGCCTACCTGGAAGGACTCGAGTAGATGAGCGTGGACGTCACCCGGCATGACTTGCCGTCCGGAGGAGCAGCAGCACACCAAGCGGACGGCTGGACCTCCTGGCTGACCACCACCGACCACAAGCGTATTGGCGTCCTCTACATCGTCACCTCGCTCGCCTTCTTCCTGGTTGCCATCGCGCTGGCCCTTCTGATGCGCACGCAGCTGGCCGTAGCCAACAACGACTTTCTCAGCCCGCAGACCTACAACCAGGTCTTCACCATGCACGGCACCACCATGATCTTCCTGGTCGTGATGCCGTTGCTCAGCGGCTTTGCCAACTATCTGATTCCCCTGCAGATCGGCGCCCGGGACATGGCGTACCCTCGGCTAAACGCGCTCAGCTACTGGGTCTACGTCGCGGCGGCAATCACCCTCTATACCAGCTTCATCTTCTCGACCGCGGTCGATACCGGCTGGTTCAGCTACGCGCCCCTCACGCTACCGGCCTACTCGCCGCACGAGGGAATCGACTTCTGGATTCTCTTCATCATGCTGGCCGGAATGTCCAGCATTCTAGGGGCCCTCAACGTCGCGGCCACCACCATCAAGCTGCGCGCCCCGGGGATGGGGCTCTGGCGGACACCGCTCTTCACCATCACAAACTTCATCAACTCGTTCCTGATCCTGGCGGCGATGCCCAGCCTTACCGTGGCGGTCTCCCTCCTCTACTTAGACCGGCAGTTCGGCACCTCCTTCTACGACGCCGATCTGGGGGGTGATCCGCTTGTCTGGCAGCAGCTCTTCTGGTTCTTCGGTCATCCCGAGGTCTACATCCTCATCCTGCCGGCGTTCGGAATGATCTCCGAAGTGACACCGGTGTTCTCGCGAAAACCGATCTTTGGCCGGACCGCCCTGATCATCGCCTCCGGTCTGATCGGCTTCTATGGTTTCACCGTCTGGGCCCACCACATGTTCGCGGTCGGACTGCCCTTCTGGTTCAACGCCCTCATGGCCGGCACCAGCTTCACCATCGCCGTGCCCACGGGTATCAAGATATTCAACTGGCTGGCTACCATGTGGCGCGGTTCGCTGGTGTTCACCACCTCGCTCCACTTCGTTCTTGGCTTCATCTCGCTGTTCGTGGTGGGGGGACTCACGGGCGTCACTCTGGCCACCGTCCCTTTTGACTGGCAGGTGACCGACACCTACTACGTCGTGGCTCACTTCCATAACGTGCTCCTTCCCGGGAGCCTGTTCGGCATCATGGCCGGCATCTTCTACTGGTATCCCAAAGTCACCGGTCGCCTGCTCAACGAACGCCTGGGCAAGACCCAGTTCTGGCTGTTCTACTTCGGGTTCATCGCCACCTTCTTCCCGCTCTACATCGTCGGACTGCTGGGCATGCCTCGCCGGGTCTACACCTGGGACAGCGGCCAGAGTTGGGACGTCTACAACATGATCTCCACCGTCGGGGGATTCGTGATCGGGCTGGGAGTCCTCGTATTCGCCTACAACATCGTCGTCAGCCTGCGGAAGGGCGCCCGCGCCGGCAATGACCCCTGGGATGCCTGGACGCTGGAATGGGTCACCACCTCTCCCCCCGCACACGAGAATTTCCAGATGCTGCCCGCCATTTACAGCGCCCGTCCGCTTTGGGATCTCAAGCATCCGGAGAACCCCGACGCAGTGGCGCCGGAGGGCGTGCTCTCCGCGGCCGAGATCGAAAACCGTATTGAAAATCTCGAAGCTGAGCCCGCAAGCCCCTACCTCTCTTCCATCCCCATTCTGGTGGCCGTAGGGCTGCTGGCCGTGGTGGCCGGACTACTCCTGACGGTGGAAATCGTGGTGATCGCCGTGGTCTTCGTGCTCGGCGCCCTGGTTGCCTGGGTCTTCCAGCCCGCCCCCGCTCCCGCGATCTCCCCGCCGGTCGGCGTGGACCGGCGCGAGTTCGAAAAAGAGGTCAAGCTCCGCGAGCGCTTCGACTCGGGAACCCTCGGCGTATTGCTCTTCATCTTCTCGGAGGTCATCTTCTTCACCTCCTTGATCTACGCCTACGTCGACCTGCGCATGGGCCAGATGACCTGGCCGCCCGGGGGCCTCCCCGACCTGGAGATAGGCCTGCCCGCGGTGGCCACCCTCTTCCTGATCTCGAGCGGGGTGGCCGCTCACTACGCGCTGCTCAGCCTGGAACACGAACAAAAGCAGCGTTTCCAATGGGTGCTGGCTCTCGCCATCGTCCTGGGGGCCACTTTCCTTAGTATTCAGGGCTATGAGTACTTGACTGCCGACTTCGGCATCAGCGACGGCGTCTACGGCGGCACCTTCTTCACCCTGACCGGCTTTCACGGAGCCCACGTCACCGCCGGACTCCTGGCCTTCCTGTTCGTCTGGGCTCGGACCTTCAAGAAAGGTGGGCGCTTCCCCACCGAGCACGCGGCCCGAGGAGTCACCTACTACTGGCACTTCGTCGACGTGGTCTGGCTGGTCATCTTTACGCTGATCTATCTCTGGTAGCTCCAGTCCGGGGTCGGCCCATCCGGAATTCTCGAGCTTCTTCTCCCCTTGGAGTCGCCTGCTGGGACCCGAATGTGATAGTAAGGTCCCGGCAAATTATCGGGTCCAGTTTGAGCCGTCTGCTGGGGAGCGGACGGGCACGAAGGGGAGCCGACGGGGGGAAGAAGGTCGATCGGAGTGTCTAGGGAGGACCCGCCCTCGCATCTCGTTGGGCTAATCTGTCCGGCCGATATGCGACACTCGACGTATGCCGAGAACGAGCGCAGCAAATATGAAGTGCCCGAGATCTGAGCACGCAGGCTCTCGCGTGA
>Ga0075525_10000058_pt1 | contig 42184 bp, 39 predicted proteins | sample NGEPertwo_FD_74795 | JGI IMG/M metagenome (GOLD analysis project Ga0075525, IMG submission 74795) | Arctic peat soil microbial communities from the Barrow Environmental Observatory site, Barrow, Alaska, USA - NGEE Permafrost154B-two | ecosystem: Environmental > Terrestrial > Soil > Wetlands >...
TTCCAAAACAGTATTGAAGATTACATTTACAATCATGCTGAAGACCGCTTTAAGAAATATTTATGCCCCGTCATCAGGTATCAACCGGAGTTTTTGGTTGCTGCAAGGGCAACACCAATCGATGATGACAAAGAATATTTAAATTGTCTCAGAACATACTGTGGAACGATTGCCTTTTACGAAGATATATTAACCCTGAGTAAGACTTACTATTTAGATAAAGATGATATTCGGGCAACAAGTTCTTGGGGGATATTAAATGGGGAAAAAGTACTGATAGATTATGGTTGCCCCAATAAACAAGGCCATAAATTTTACAAAAAGGAGCTGCCTACCGATGAACGTCTTTAGACGTCATCCTGAGGCAGCTCCTTTTTGTTATAGGCTATTGTTCTGGAACTTTAGATTCTAAGAAGTTTCCATAAAAGTGAAGGGGGTTTAATGGGTTGTACATTTTGAAGTGGAATTGTCTGGGTCTCTTGACCTGCCTGAATGGTTAAGGTTGCTACCTTAGTATTGGGTGAAATGGGTAATTCAGTCTTAATAAGCTTAATTGAATATTTCACTTCCATGCCAGGATAGCCAAAAACTTGGATGGCTTGAGTGGTTTTCAAATCACTTTTGGTGCCCCAAGCCGTTGTTATTTGTCCAAAACCTGAACTAGGCTGAGTGACTGGAAAGGCTTTAAATTGTGTTCGTGCTTGATCTAGAAGATTGACGCTTTCATCTAGTGCGCTTTTAAGGGGCTCAACGCTCTTCTGCCCAAACACTGCACCAAGAATATAATGCGTTTCATCGCCTACCGTAATCGGTGTGGCGGAGACGAAGTTACCACCGGCTTTCGTGGTAGAGCCTGTTTTAATGCCTACAATTCCATGACTTCCAAGCAGTCCATTAACATTATAGACGGTACCCGCTACAGGTAGGGTAGCTTGAGGCATGGCAACTATTTCACGAAAAACTGGGTCTTGCATCACTATTTGTGCAAGCTTAATTTGATCGGATGCGGTGCTTACAGTTGCTGCGCTTACGCCACTGGCATCCGCATAGTTCGTATCTTCCATACCAAGTGACTTAGCTGTCTCATTCATCTTTGCCACAAAAGAAGCATCATCAGAGCCAGTGACCCAGCGGCCGACTCTTTTTGCGATGTTTCCACCAGAGGGTAACAATAAACCTTGCAGAAGTTGCCTCTCAGTCAGGACTTCCCCTACTTCAACTTTTAAGACGGAATGGCCTTTATTTAGACCGTCTAGGTACTCGTCAACATCGTTTGCAACCATGGTTAGGCTGGGTCCATCCTCACCCGGTTTGAGAGGATAAGTTTTCAAGACCAAATAAGCGGTCATGATTTTTGCGACACTGGCAATTGGAATCGGATTTTTGACGGAAGAAGCAGCAATCACGCCCAAGTTTTCAGTACCAACGGCGGATTCACCTTGTTCCGGAAAGTTCACTGAAAAACTACCTGGCAATTTAGAACTCTCAGCAACTGGTTTTGCCTCAATGCTTGGATACTTACGAACAATCTGGACAATACCCCCAACAATCACTAAAACAATAAGTAATAAAACAAATATTCCTTTGAAGTTCGAAGACCTCAAAGACCTCAAAGACTCAGACATAATGACCTCCCCGATAATATATTTCGATCTCTAACTTCATTGTACAGGAAGCGGAAGGATTCGACAAGATAAGAGAGACGCCAAAGGATAACATTTGCTAAAACATTCGATGGGTGGACATAACAAAAAGAGACGAGAAATCGTCTCTTTTTGTTAATTTACAGTTCAGTGACGATTCCCATAGCCTTTTAATGGCTCAATAACTTTACATTATTTCGATTTGCATACAACAGAAAAATAGATCTTATAAGGATTCATAATATAAAAACCTGATAGTCAATTGCATAATGATGCTTTTCTCTGGACAAATTAAATTCACATGGTAAAAGTCATTAGTATTCTACATTAAAGAAAAACGATAGATTTAGTGGGTGGAGCTACAGATGGCTTAGGCCTACACGCTCCAGTCTCTAAAATAAGGAGGGTACGCTGCTGATAATAGGTTTGTCCGTCATTTTCTAAATAGATATAGTAGGAGGAAAGCATTATGAAGAAGGCAAAACATTTCATTCTAGGCGTAGGACTACTGTCCATGATTGCATTGGTTGCAGTTGGGTGTGGAACTACCACGCCAACCCCCGTACCTAAAGTGGAAGCTCCGAAAATAGTGGCTACTTATGCTGGAGACGACACATGTAAAGCTTGCCACGAGGGCAAAGATACGGCGTACCATACAACGAAACACTCGAAGACGGTGAAGCCTCTTGCGGATTTCCCTTTAAACACTGCAGTCACAAACATTACAGTGTTTGACGGGGCTGACGAGGCAAACTTAAAGGGAACTGAACTTGATCTGTCAAAAGCAAAGATTTATGGGGTCATGATGAACGAATATCTATTGGCAGAGGTACCTGGGTTTAAAAGTAAAGTTTATAGAGTCGCTAAGGTTACTAAAGTGGGCGACAAATACGATTTAGAAGCTGCTAAAGCTGTTGATGTTGACAAAGACGGGAAGCCTGATTGGCAAGCTGCAGATGCTACGAGTTGCATAGCATGTCATGCTCCTGGTGCTTTGGTGGCGTCACCAACCCCAGGAATATCGTGCGAATCTTGTCACGGTCCTGGTAGCATCCATGTATCTGCACCGGCAGAAAAGAAGAAAGGTTCGATTATGGCTCAGCCATCAAGTACAATGCCGAATAGCGAAACCTGTCTCACCTGTCATGCCTCGAACCCATCGAAAGATAAAACAACTGGAGTTTTCACTACTGATAACCATCACGGAACACGTGATTATTTCTCTAGCAAACATGTAACAAGCGGACAAGTGAATGGTTGCTTTGCATGTCATACAGCACACAAAGCAAATGCAAATGGTGCAACGCTTAATAAAGACAATGCAGCAGAAATTTGTCTTACCTGCCATGCAAATATGAAGTATGATGTTGAGAAGATAATGTGGAAAAATCCTACCGATGCGCGCAACCACATTACTTCAGATCACAGCTTCGGAGCTATGAAGTATGAAGACTTAGGCGATGATCTTGCAACTAAACCAATTGAAATTACAAACCCAGCGATGATTGATTTGATCAAAAAGGCTCTTCCAGACCTCGCAAAGTAAGGGGGAAGACTTGAAGAGGGCGGACCGTGTAAAAGGTCCGTCCTCTTTGTTTTGACAAAAAGATGTTTACATAAGGCTCATTAGGATACGCCTGCTACCCCTGTAATAATTATTGTAGTATACTGACATGTATAAAATAATCGGCAATGGGTTATTTTTTTACGAGACAACACGAAAGATAATCTAAAAAATAATTAAAGGCGGGGCGGAACATAATTGCGAAATTTAAAAATGACCCTTGAATATGATGGCTCTAAGTACAAAGGATGGCAAAAACAAAAGGGAAATGATCTAACCATACAAGGGAAGATAGAAGCGGTGCTGTCGAAAATGACCGGGAAAGATATTCAGCTAGTGGGTTGTGGAAGAACAGATACAGGCGTACATGCTGAGAATTACATCGCCAATTTTCATACGGAATGTTCTTTCAGTACAGACGCTATGTCGGATTATTTATATGAGTATTTACCGGATGATATCGTCACTAAATCTATTGTAGAAGTCGCGGAAAGGTTTCATGCTCGATATAATGTGAAATCAAAAACCTATGTCTATAGAATTGATACTCATAAATACAGGAATGTTTTTAGCAGGAAGTATGCTTATCACCTTGCGGAGAAACTTAATATCACGGATATGAAAAAGGCTACAGAGGCTCTTATTGGAAGTCATGATTTTCAGAGTTTTACGAACTCAAGAAATAGTTCCAAACCTACGGTGAGGACGATCTTTTATATAAATATCCATGAAAAAGATGGTCTCATAGAGATGGAGTTTAATGGCAACGGATTCTTGTGGAATATGGTGAGAGTTATGGTAGGAACACTGATAGAAGTGGGACATGGTCATCTTAAACCGCAAGATGTTGAAATGATATTAAATGAAAAGAAACGATGGGAAGCTGGACCCTTAGCTCGTGCAAAAGGTCTATTCCTAAGAGATGTTCAATATTAAACGCAAAAGACAAGGCTGGAAGTGATAACACTTCCAGCCTTGTTTACAGAAATTTTTTCATTTCCTCAACATTTTGTTGCTCAAAGACTAATAACTGCTGTGCTAATAATGATATATCATCCTTAGCCGCTTTATAGTTTTTCAGCTTTTTTGTCACCTCGACAATTCCCATTGTGCTTCCTTGGATGATCATTTCGGCAATATGAGAGGGAGTTTTGTCCATCATTGTATTGAAGTTTATCATGAGATAAGTCGTAAATTTGGTAAAACTCTGGATCTCCTTAGATGTTTGTTGGGCGGCCTCGATTTTAGTTCTTGCTATGTCGAATATTTCGTTATATCCTTTTAACTGCAGTGCTAATTTCTGCTTAAAGGGCCCATTTTCGACAATGTCAAAAAGTTGACTGATGGTATCTTTACCCATCTCAGCGTTTTGATGAATGTAGTTTAGAAACTCGATATTAGAATCCATTTTTTCACCTCATTAAGTATTGTTTGTAAGAAAAGAATTTTTATGCTCGAATATGTAATCTTCACAGGGGATGCCTGAAGGAATTTCTTTTCATGGTGGAGAATACGGCATATAGACCTAAATTAGTGAGGGGGACTCATCGTCCCTGATCGGTCTGATTCTTAAGGGTTCTAGGAAGGAGCTTAGTAATAACATGTCATTAAATCTGATTTCAGTGAATAAGTCCTTTGGGGCTAAGAGTGTGATAGAAAATCTAGACCTTTGTATACCTAAAGGTGAGGTTTTTGGATTTCTGGGGCCGAATGGTGCAGGGAAAACCACAACGATGCGGATGATTCTAGATATTATTAGACCCGATAGTGGGCAAGTTACCTGGGAAGATAAAATAGTTAGTTTGGCCACGGCGCGCTCGTTCGGTTATCTTCCAGAGGAATGGGGTTTATATCCTAAAATGGTGGTTGCGGATCAGATGAATTTTTTTGCTCGCTTACGGGGATTATCTAAAGCTGAGGCAAAAAAACGAATTGCCTATTGGTCAGAACGATTTCAAGTGGGGGAACTTGCTAAGAAAAAGGCCAACGAACTATCAAAGGGAAACCAGCAAAAGATTCAATTTATTATAGCTGTTTTACACCAACCAGAACTGATGATTCTCGATGAACCCTTTTCAGGGTTAGATCCGGTGAATGTGGAGTTGCTGAAAACAGCGTTTCGAGATCTAGCCAAGGAAGGGCGGACCATTCTTTTTTCCAGTCATCGCATGGAACATATCGAAGAGCTTTGTAACTCGCTTTGTATTATTAAGCAAGGAAAACTCATTGCCAAGGGCTCAGTTGGAAGTATCAAACGGATCACTGGTCGCAAGATTATCCGTTTAAGTATGGTCGGTTCTTTAGATTTCCTCAAATACTTCTCGCTCGATTTAGCACAACTGACGTTAAAACATGGCAAACATGAAGAAGGTGTCCTTCAAGGAGCCCAAGAGGTGGAATTTGATCTTCCGGAGGGTATTGATCCCCAAGCTATTTTGCAAGGTGCTGTAGAAAACGGGCAGGTTACACGCTTTGAAATTGGTGATCCTTCGTTGAACGAAGTGTTCATTACCTTAGTTGGGGGGAAGAACTAATGGAACTTCTGGTATTAATTCAGCGGGAATATCGTGAGAGAGTACGAAATAAGACCTTTATTGTATCAACGATCATTGGTTTAGTGGCTATTCTACTCCTATCCTTTGCTCCGGCGATTATTGAGAAGATGCAAGCAGGCGAGAAATCTCAAATAGTCATCTTAGAACAAACCGGAAAGGTGACAGCGTATTTGGACGAACAGCTTCAAACGACACTGCCAAACGGTGAACGTCAATTCTCTTTTGAAGCTGCTCTCGCCAATTCTTCCAATTGGGCAGATCAGAAAAACCATTTAATTGAGGAGCTCTTAGCTGATAATAATACTTCTGCGTTTGTAGAAGTCGCGCCACCGGGTGCACCTGACAGCGTTGTTTGGCATTCTAAGAAGATGAATTTTGGAGGCGATTCAGGTAAGGTGAATGCTGTTTTGCAGCAGATGACCACGCAACAACGCATTGAAGCCAGTGGGATTTCACAAACGCAACTCGCTACAATATTTAACCCCTTGACATTCGATAGTCAAGTTGAAGGCCTTAAAGCAAGCTCTAAGGAACAGCAGACTCAAAATATGATGCTGGTTTATATCCTCCTCTTTATGCTGTATTTCTCGTTAGTGACCTATGGTATGTCGGTGGCTAATGGGGTAGTCGAAGAGAAAAGTAGCCGCGTGATGGAAATGATGATTGCTACGGTTAAACCTGCTTCGATGATGACTGCTAAAATCCTGGGAATTGGAGCAGTTGGGTTAACCCAGTATTTTATCTGGATAGGCACAGGCTTTGGTCTTTTATCGCTCAAAGGGAAAGGCATTTCGCTGATACCGGGCATGACTTTACAGATTACTACCATTGAACCCTTATATTTGATCTATTTTGGTATATTTTTTATTCTGGGATTTTTACTGTACGCTTCCATGTATGCAGGCATTGGGGCTATGGTGAGTCGACCTGAAGACACGAACCAAGCGGTAGGCCCGATGACGTTTCTAATTATTGCTGCTTTTATGGTCGCGATGATGTCACTCTACAGTCCGGATAATCAATGGATCGTGTGGCTCTCCTATGTGCCATTTTTTACACCGATGGTCTTATTTTCGCGCCTCATTTTGACAGATGTTTCCACGCTGGGTGTGTTATTAGGTATTCTTGATTTAGTGGTAACGATCATACTCTTGATGTGGCTGGCAGGTAAGATGTATCGAGTGGGTGTGCTTATGTATGGAAAAGTGTCTTGGAGACATATGCTTAGATTAGTTAGGGAACGTTAAACGAGTAAATTTTTTAAGTGGAGGGTTCTTATGTTTAAGGAGGTTGGTCTGATGAAAGATTTTAAACTGGAACAGTTTGAAGCGAAAATACTGAACGAATATAGTAGCATGACTGAAAAAACTAGCTTTATTAAGCCTGAATTGTATGGAAAATATGAAGTGAAACGTGGACTCCGTGATTTGGATGGGAAAGGGGTCCTCGTTGGTTTAACAGAAATTGGCGAGATTCAAGCGTACATGCTTGAGGAAGGGAAAATGGTTCATGGTCCCGGCCAATTGATTTATCGGGGTTACGATCTTAATGATCTTGTGAAGGGTTTTTCGGGTGATCAGTGTAATAGGTTCGAAGAGACGGCTTATTTGCTGCTTTTCGGGCAACTGCCGGATCAACGCTCACAAGAGGATTTTCAACAACTTCTGGCTCTTTATCAAACCCTACCAGAGGAATTCCCTCGGAAAATGATTTTAAATGCGCCCAGCAAAGATATTATGAATGCGTTGGCAAGGAGTGTTTTAGCCTTGTACTCCTTTGACGATAATCCAGATGATACTTCAGTGACCAATGTATTAAAACAATGTATTCGGTTGATTGCCTCTTTTCCGTCGTTAGCGGTTTATGGCTACCAAGCATTTTCACATTACCATGGAAATCAGAGCTTGTATATTCACAGTCCGCGTGCGGATTTAAGTACTGCAGAGAATATTCTTTCCATGTTGAGACCGGATAGCAAATACACGAAGCTTGAGGCAACTTTGCTGGATTTGGCCCTTGTACTCCATGCGGAACATGGAGGAGGTAATAGTTCTGCCTTTATGACTCACGTCGCAACCTCTTCAGGGACAGATACATACTCAGTCATGGCGGCAGCGATAGGAGCACTCAAAGGTCCAAAGCACGGAGGCGCAAACGTTAAGGTTGTTCATATGTTTGAAGATATTAAAGACAACTTGAACGATTGGAATGATGAAGAGGCAGTAGAGCGTTACCTAACTCGGATTCTAGCCAAAGATGCCTTTGATCGAACGGGCTTAATTTATGGGATTGGCCATGCTGTTTACTCTATCTCCGACCCCAGAGCAGTGATCCTTAAGAAGTATGTCGCTCAACTTGCGAGTGAAAAGGGAATGGAAGACGAATTCAAACTGTACGAAACAGTGGAGAGACTGGCGCCGCAGGTTATCGCTAAGGTTAATAAAATGTATAAGGGCGTTAGCGCCAACGTCGATTTCTATTCGGGTTTTGTTTACAGAATGCTCAATATCCCAGAGGAAATGTTCACGCCGATTTTTGCGATTTCTAGAATCGTAGGTTGGAGCGCTCATCGCATTGAAGAAATTGTTAATAAGGGGAAAATCATCAGACCAGCCTATAAAAGTGTTGCACCTAGGCGAAATTACATCGAGATGAACGACAGACCGTAAACGATTAGCAGTCCAAATGACAGGTCACGTGGCAGAAGAAACAGAAAACATCCATGATACGACTGTATCGTGGATGTTTTCTGTGTTCGGTTCTCTTCTATCGCTTAGCTTGCTGGAATTGCGCTAGTTAGCCGGAGCAAGCGAGTTCAAGCGAATGGATAGTAAAAGAGCGAGTAGCAAGAAACCTAAGATGACCGCGATGACCCCAATCCAACCAAACGCGGACCATAAGGTACCCCCTGCTGTTCCCCCAATACTTGAACCTGCATAGTAGAAGAAAAGATAGAGAGACGAAGCTTGTGCTTTGTCATGATTGGCCTCGTGACCAACCCAACTGCTGGCAACCGAATGACTGCCAAAAAAACCAAAGGTAAAAATAGCAATACCTAAGATTTTGATCACTAGTGGCGTGCTTAACGTAAGACCTGCGCCGGAGGCCATGATAAGCAGACCGACCCAGAGTATTTGGCGACGACCATGTTTATCTGCTAAGCGACCCATCCAAGTGGAGCTGAACGTTCCTACGATATAGACTACGAAAATCCAGCCTACAATCGTTTGACTCAGCAAATAGGGGGGCGCGAGCAATTGATAGCCGATGTAGTTAAAAAGAGTGACAAAACTACCCATCAAAAAGAAACTAATACCATATAGGCACAGTAACACGGGGTCTCTTAGATGGTTCGTCATCGATTTCAGCAATTTAACAACCTCAAACGGTCGTGGTTCGAAATTCTTCGATTCCGGTAGCAAGTACCAAAATAGCAAGCTCGCCAGGAAACTTAAGACTCCGATGCTACCCAAGGCCACACGCCAATTGAAGAGATCTGTGAGCATCCCAATAATAATCCTACCACTCATGCCACCCACTGAGTTTCCACTGATGTAGAGTCCCATCGCAATTCCCAAGCTGGCAGATTCAATTTCTTCACTAAGGTAGGCCATCGCTACAGCAGGTAAGCCTGCTAAAACGATTCCCTGTAGGACTCGGAAAATCAGAAGAACATGAAAGTTGGGGACAAAAGCGGTAAGAACCGCCAGTAGTGAGGCAGATAAGAGAGAAAATATCATCAGGGTTTTTCGGCCCTTAACATCGGACAGCGAACCAACGAATAACATGCTGACCGCTAAGGCGATCGTTGTCATTGAAAGGGACAGACTGGCTACAGACGGAGTAATGTGAAACTCTTGTGAAAACACTGGTAACAAGGGTTGAGTACTGTACATGATGGCAAACGTGCTAAAGCCGCCAAAAAATAAGGCTGCGTTGGTTTTGAGGAAGGGCACGGTTCCTTTTTGAATATAGCTCATTATAAGATCACTCCAAATTTAGTTACCCTCTATAGTACACCTTGAAGGGTATGAACGTCTAATTCAGAATTTATAAGTTGTAAGAAATTAAAAAAATTCGAAAGTAAAGCATAGACGAAGAGACAAGGCTGAAGCAATCATGCGTACAGTCTTGTCTCTTCAAGAATTAATCAGGTTTTATGCACAGCGAGGTACGTTGAGTCCAGCACCGATTGATCTTTTTAACACCCAACTAGTTATAATGCTCTTTTAGGTCTTGGTAGAAGTTTGCCTTAGCTGTCTCATAATAGGGATTGACCCAGAGAAATGCTATACCAAGAGTGACGATTCCTAACAGGAACCACCCTAGGAAGCTAAACCATAATGAGAACAATTTAAATTTGTAACCAATCATCATGCGTTTACTTTCGTTTAAGGCTTCAAAGGCACTTAGCTCAGAATTATCCATTATAATGTAGTAGGCCATGGAATATCGGTAGGCGGCAATAATTCCTGGAAAAATCAAAAGCAAAGTCCATAAAAATATAAAAATAGTGACTAGAAGATTAAGCACAAAGGACTTAATGAACGATTTAAACCCTCTAAACATATCCTCAATGATCGGATCTTCCTTCCGAATCAACTTAAGGAAATAGCCTGTTACCCCGAGGGTTACGGGACCCATCAATATGAAGCTTAGTAAACCACCTAAGCCATTAGAGGAAGTTGTAGTAGGAATACTAACCAGTTCACCATTCTGCCAAACTGTTTGCATAGAATGTGCAGCACTTCCGCCTATAAACGCAATTGTAAGTAGCCAGCCAATAAAACATACAATTCCAGCTTGCAACCATTTGCCTTTTAACTGTTCACTAGCCCTGCGTTTTAAATCATAGCTTTTCTCAGGCATATAACACTCTCCTTCATCGTCATCCTCCAAGCAAGTCTATTATCACGAGAAATTGTAACACTATTAAGGGTATTCATAGTGTATAGGTAAGCCTCAAGTGTGTCCAGTTTATACGTTGTCCTTTCAGTATGATATAATCAGGTTAATACTATTATTATATTTGTATTTTATGGACATGCATTTTAGTATTTAATCTTATTAGGGGGCAATTTTATGGTCGAGCAAAAGTTTATTACCGAAGTACCATCCAATATTGAGGATTTGATGAGACAATCAAATAATAAGACGAATTGGAGAGAGCGGTTGGATGCTGTCAGTGAGTTGAGAGGTTATGACTGCAGGCAATCAAGAAAAATTATTAAAATATTGGCGCTACATGACCCCGTTTATAAAGTGATGGAAGCTGCTTTCACTGCAGCCCAAGCTTTTGGACTGACTAAAAAAGGAAAACCATTGTATCTGCGGAAAAAGAAAATAGGGAAACTCGATGAGGGTATAGATAAAATACTTGTTCGCGTTAGAGATTCTTTTAAAGGTGAGTTTTCTGCGGAGGAGTTTAAGAATAAGTTTAAGGCGATGTTTCCAAAGACCTATGACACGTACGAGGGCGATATGGGCGACACCTTTGATGAGTGGATAAATAATGTCCTATTATCTCAACATAAAACGGCTTAAACTTGTTGAATGGATCATACTCTTAGCGTCTGAGAAAAAGATTGAAAGGCTTGTCCGAATAGGGCAAGTCTTTCAATCTTTTTGTTTACTACTGAAACGATTCACTCTCTTGTTAGGTGGGACATACCTTATAGTCAGGGGGTTACTCTCTAAAACATTGATAGAACGGGGGTGGCTTAAAATAACGAAATTTAGAATTATGACGTTTGATGGAGGAGGTGTGAAGGGAGCCTTGACAGTCGTCCTTTTACGACGTCTCCAACAGATCTTTCCGCAGTTATTGGATACAACAGATTTTTTTGCAGGCACGTCCACCGGATCCTTCATCGCCTTAGGTCTGGCATACGGCATCGGCACTGAACAACTTGTGAATCTATACTCAGAAGAAAATGCCAAGTTTATCTTCACTCCGCCACATTTCGAAGTATTTCAACCAAAATATGATCATTCGCACCTGAAAGAAGTCCTGCTGCGAGTTTTCCCAGAGGGTATGCGTTTAGCGGAGCTTATTAAGCATAGAGTCTTAGTGCCCTCCTTTGCAGTGAATGCGCCTATGGAAGGGTTTTGGTATCCAGTCTTTAATAACAACTTCCCGAACTCGCTCACGCAGAATGAAAAGGTTATAGATATAGCTCTCTCCAGTAGCGCAGCGCCGTTCTATTTTCCCGCATACAACCATCAAATCGATGGTGCAGTGTTTGCCAATAATCCTAGCCCAGCTGCCATAGTATTAGCGGTAGACACAGAGTTAGGTCAGCAAAATCTGGGTGACATAGTTCTCCTTTCCCTAGGGACAGGGCTTAATCCATCTTCTTCACTCCCTATACTGAGTTCTATTTATGACGAGGTAGTCGAATCAGCTTCATATTTGAGTTCTCAGCTGCTAGAAGATCGCTATTTCCGTCTCAATCCGACTTTGTCCACATCCGTGGGTCTTGACGAATACGAAAAGATTCCTCAATTAATAGAATTGGCGGAGTCAGTTGATCTGGAACCCGTTGTTTCGTGGATCCAGGATTATTGGTTTTAGAATATTAGTTGTCATGGAGCGTTAGGCGTTAAGCATTAGCTATTAAGGATTAAGTACGTTTATCGTGATAAATACTAGCGCCTATATAAGAAAAAAACATAATAGTTGGAACAATGGATACTCCTATAAAAATTCCTATTAAACTATTAAATACTGTGGCATCTATTGTACCTTTGGATTTTGTAACTGCCACGGCAATTAGTAATAACACAGCTAGGACAAGACAGAAATTAAAGGTAATAATGAAAGCGCTACTTCCTGCTTTGATCATAACTAATTTATTTCTTTCATCGTCATTTTGCTGGTCTTCTTTAGTACATTTTCTACTTAGACCTCTGTACACCTGCGTTAAACCAATTAATACACAAACGATCGTTATAAAAATTCTTTTGACCATTCTGGCAGTACTTATAGGATTAGGCGCTATGATCATAAGAATAATATCCCCAATGGCTATCACTAGGAAGAACACACCGCTCCAAAAACCCTTTTTATTATAGATGATTATCTTCATTTTTATAATTCGCCTCCAAATTATATAATGCTTCAATAGTTGTGTTAAATACAAGGGCAATTTTATAGGCCAACATGATGGAAGGATTGTACTGCTCTTTTTCCAGTGAAATAATCGTTCTATTTGAAACAAAAACCAAGTCCGCCAGTTGTTGTTGCGTCATATTTTTACTAATCCGATACATTTTAATGTTGTTTTTCACGAATCCATCGACTCCTATAATGTGAAGTATACTTCATATTATAAATAGTATATATATGACATGTCAAGATATGTAAAGAAAAAGAAAATGAAAATGACTCAACTTTATTAGTCTTGTTTTTGTGATGGGCAGGTTTTAGAAGAAAAAAGAAGAATTAATTGATAGGTAACCTTTGCTACAGAAAAGCATTAATTGGGTGGCTCGAAAAATGGAGAAACAAGGAGGAAATTTCAATGAGAGCCGTGTGTATAGATTTTGAAACAGCCAACGGATTTATTGGTAGTGCCTGCTCAGTTGGAATTGCAGTGATTGAAGAGGGGCAGATCATTGAGACTAAGTATTGGCTGATAAAGCCACATCCTAAATATTGTTACTTTGACCCTTTTAATATCAGGATTCATGGAATTAAAGCGACAGACGTTCAGGACGCTCAAGAATTTGATCTCATTTACGCACAAATGAGGCCCTTTTTTGAAAATTCTTATGTTATTGCCCACAATGCTGCTTTCGACATGTCGGTATTGCGTCATGTCTTGGATTTATACGACATTCCTTATCCTGAAGTGGATTATTTATGTACTTATAAGACTGCACTAAAGACGTGGAGCGGCTTAGATAATTATAAACTAGATACCGTCTGTGAATTTCTGAAGCATGACTTCGCGCATCATAATGCCTTAGAGGATGCTATTGCTTGTGCTAATGTTTTATTGTCAGCCTTATCTGCACGGGGAGTGTCTACCATAAAAGAGCTGGCATCGCTCGTGGGAATGAGACTGGGAAAATTATACACTGGAGGATATAACCCCTGTAGCATCGCGAAGCAAACCTGTAAAAAGGCTTAAGTAAAAAGGAATAAATATTGAGGTAAGACTATACACTAAGTGTATTAAGGTATATAATACACTTAGTACAGATCATACTGGTTTAAAGAATCCTTTATGTTTATTAAATTATAGCACTGAGGTGGTTATCCACGATGACGATCAATGAGGAAACTCTAAATTTACAGTTAGATCTCAGCAAACCCCTTTATGAACAAATCTTATATCAAATACGATATGCCGTGGCTCGAAAAGATATTGCCTTAGGTTCAAGATTGCCATCAGTGCGTGAACTGGCCCAACAACTTAGAGTCAATCCTAATACTGTGATGCGAGCCTATCAAGAACTGAATCGGGACGAAATCATCGAGACTCGACGTGGTCAAGGCACCTTTATCACCACCAAATCACACAAGATTCAACACATACGCAATAATATGGCCGCAGAGGCTATAAAGAGCTTTACAGATACCATGAAAGAATTAGGAATTGAACGTCAAGCAGCTATAAGTTTACTGGAAGAAGGAGAATGGTAACATGGAGATGGAGTATGGCATTGAGTTTAAGAATGTAACCAAGGTTTATAAAAATAAAACAACGCTAGAGCGGAAGGAAGAGTTCGAATACAAAAAGAAGAAACTGCACGATCGATTGACGGTACCTAAGTCGTTTGAAAAGAAACGTGCGCTTGATCATTTGACGGTAGCTTTTCCGACTGGCCAGATCACGGGCCTTCTGGGACCCAATGGTGCTGGCAAATCAACGCTCCTGAAAATGCTGGTCGGTCTCGTTCACCCCGACGAAGGAACTATCTCGGTGTTCGGTCAAACCCCTGGTTGGCGAAACAATGGCGAGATTGCGTACTTACCAGATCGTGGCCGCTGGTATGAACTCCAAACTGTAGCGGAGGCACTAAAATATGCTCATGTCATATTTCCTGCTTTTGATCTAGAACTGGCAAAGAAAATGGCAGATTCTATGGACTTAGATCCGGCTGCTCAGATCAGTACTCTTTCTAAAGGGCTAGAAGCTCGTCTGAACTTGATCTTGTGTTTGGCTCGTCGGGTCAAGCTGGTACTGCTAGATGAACCATTTTCGGGCATTGATCTTGTTTCCCGAGATAAAATCACCCAGAAGATTATTGATTCCATGTTTGATCTACCCAAGACCATCGTAATTTGTACTCATGAAATTCATGAGGCAGAAAGTATCTTTGATCATGTCATCTTTTTAGATCAAGGTCGTGAGGTTTTGGCAGGGAATGCGGAACAATTGCGCGCAGAAAAAGGATCGATCGAATCCGTCTACAGAGGATTGTTCCAATGAGCACAAGGCGTGTGTTTTGGGCTCTAGTTCATAACGATGCTCGGTTGGGCTTTACTATTAGACGTGAGGATAAGTCGCTATGGAGATTTCTAGTACTTGTTATTTTTCTTGTGGGAGTAGCCGTATATGCTTCCGATCTTTTTGCAGAATGGGTGACCGTAGCTCTGAATTTTATTGCATCTCCCAGTGCAGGCATTTTCGCTTACTTAATGGTGTCTACCTTAAGCTACACTATATTAAGAGTTCCACAAGAATGGACCAAAAGAACGGTAGGATGGTGGTTATCCTTGCCCTACTCCCGAAGGCTTCTCTTAGCGGCTAAAAGTGCGGCAGGTATGTTCTCATTTCTAAACCACCTACTAATCGTTGTTATTGCCACTACGTTATTAGTCATCTTCAAAATATATTTACATCCTGAGGTTGGAAATATTTCATTATTACAGGCCCTTCCTCAGAGAATCCTCTACAATTTTGTCATTGCCTTACTGCTAAGTCCTTTCTTCGTGATTCTGAGTATAACACTTTCAATTTTGGGGAAATCGAAAGCCAACTTGGGAAAATGGCAAATGAAAATATTGTCTATATTTTTAAAAATATTAGTAGTAGCAATAGTTTTAGCAACCAGCTTCCTTATTTATCCCGTTCAAACTGTCATTTCTCCAGAGTCTTTTCGCTCTGTGTCTTGGAACTATTTGTCTGTAATTATTGGTGTTTCAATGGGTCTTAGCGCTATCCTTTTTTTCCTTAGTGCCTATGTCTTAGAACACAAGGTGGACATATGATGAAATCAGTCGAGAGGAGGTTGCTGCTATGAGCACAAGGCGTGTGTTTTGGGCGTTGGTGCGTAATGATGCTAGGTTGGGTTCTACGTTTAGGTTGGATAAGACCAAATCGAAGGTTTATGAACTGGCGGTAGAAATTTCTGCCATTGGCCTGTTTATTGTAGTTGCTGGACTCCTTTTGGGATTGGGTATGCATATTTCCAATCTTTTTACCGAAAAGGTTATTACTCTTCTTGACTATCTTATTACTCCCAGTCCCTTCACTATTTGCTTCTTATTTTATATTCCCTTTAGTTTCACTTTGGAGATGATGCCAAGAGAGTGGAAGAACGGAACGGTAGGTTGGTGGCTTACGTTGCCCTATTCTCGCAAGCTGCTGATTGGCGCTAAAAGTATGGCTGGTTATTTCCGGTTCATAAAGCTCCTACTGATCTTATTTATTTCTGGTGAGTACGTAACTCTTTTATTACTATACCTACAACCTGAGGTTGTAAATTTTGCGCTATTACAAGATCTTCCTCAAAGGCTTATCTATAGTTGCGCCGTTGTTCTCCTGTTAAGTCCTCTCTTTGTGAGCTTGGGTAGCACGCTCGGGGTCTTGTCAAAGGGACGGATCAAAGGGGTGCCAGTATTTTTCCCTGGATTATCTCTTGCGATTATTGTAAGCATCTTCCTCAGTTCTCCATTGAGCGATGTCTTTTCACCAGATGCCTATCGTTCTCCCGCTTGGTTTTCTTTGGTACTGGTCTTTGGCGTTTCAATGGGTCTGAGCGTGCTACTATTTTTCCTCAGTGCTTATGAGTTGGAACACAAGGTGGAGTTGTGATGAAATCTGTTTACAGGAGGTTGAGGTTTCAATGAGTAGGTTGAATGTGTTTCGAACTCATACGCTCGAGAACACCGCATAACAATGAACCCTAGCCCTTAGTAACGATACTGCGGGCTAGGGTTCATTGAGGAATTAAGGCTACTTAAGTTTTTCAAACGCATCTTGCATAATATAATAAGAAGGTTTTAACCGTTCGTGATACGTGGGTGTTTCCCATTCGTTCCAGGAATATAAATTCATCTCGGTAGACTCGACCCGTTGTTTTTCTTTAAGCAAGATGCCTCCAATGTAAAAACCGTTCGTCTTTACGGATTGGATGCCGCCTATATACATATTATCCATCACCATTTTGGTGGAAGGATCTGTGACGTTCAAGAGGGCCCAGGGGATACGGATTTCAACCTTATCATCCTTGACGATGAAATCCGCCAGAGAGTTGTAGTCTGTACTTTGCGGGTTCCCGTTCCCATACGTTAATTTACCCGTTTCATAGCTACTGAAGGGAATAGTTTGATGATCTACGGGTAGGGTTATTTCCTTATTCAAAGCAAGGATTTCAGAATTGAATACTCCCGAATCTTTCGTTTCATTGGCGAGGTTGCTCTTAATCATCTGTATTTGTTTGCCGTATAAATAGTAGAAGGAATCGTAATAGGCGTCCACGGCAATTCTGGAATTTTCCTTCCCGTTCAGCTCAATGAGAAAATCAGAGGGTCTTTCAAAAATCACTTTGTACTTCGAAGTGGTCGTATTTCCTTGGTTAGGCAAAGAATCAATGGGGATCAAGAGGGTATCTTTCTCAAAATCATAAGCCTTGGTATCGAGTCTTAGATAGAGATATTTTTCATCTGATTTAACATATATGGCTAGGTTAGGACTACTGACTAAAGGCTGATCGTCTTTCCATTCTGAGACATCTCCATCGACATAACATACGGAAGTTTCCTTACCTGGATCAAAAGCCATTAAGCCAAATTGCTGTTCGCTGGCTTGGGGATTTGACCAAAAGGGTCTCCGATCGGAAAGATCGAAATCCATGGTGTTCCAAGAACGTTTGAACCATTCATCTTGCCAGGTGAACACGAGCGCACCTGCATATCCTTCGTCATAAATATCTTGGAGCATATAGGCATCCATAATGCCTTGATCGTGCTCACTGAGCATTCCTTGGTTGAAGCCCATTTTGCTAAGATGAGTCATTCCTCGTGAAGCAGGGACTCCATATTCCGCGACAAGGACCGGCATATCATGTTGTTTAATCAAGTCGGCGAGATAGGGTTTATAGGTATCTATTTTACCGTCCTGGTTTTTGTAGGTAATATTTTCTTCTTGATAATTCATGAAGTCAGGGTAATAGGGATAAATGTGGTAGGAAGCGAACAAGCCAGGTTTGAAGTCTTTAGTCGCTTTGATATGACCGGGGTCAACGATGGCTGAATCTTCTTCTACTTTGGCAGGTTCATTGGTATGGACTAACATATCTGTTGTGACCCAATTCGTGAAAGCGACTGGGCGTTGCATTTGGTAGGTGGTGGTTTCATAGCTGATGGCATAATCCCCAACTTCTGCTTGGAATACTTCATAGGGGGAGGCCGTTTGGGTCTGAAGATATTGTCCATTAAAGGCTGTTTTAGTGGGGTTTTTCTCATTCGTTTGGTGAACAAATTCGGCATTGGCTTCTATTCCTAGGATGAAGCCAAGGACATAGGAGGAAATATCTTTGGTATAGGTTCCACTGGCATGGCCAGGTTGTGGTGCGATGGTTTGATTTCCATGAAGGACTCCAATGATCTTCTTCGTATCTTCCTTCATCGTATCGAGGATCTGGGGAGCATAAGCGTTTTGATACGTTAGCATATCCTCTTCATTCATCCATAAGCCTTGGATCAAAAAGAGCTTGTTTTTAGAGGTTTGGTTATATTCGTAAAAGGCGTCATAAAACACAGGACTTAGAATGGTATAGACACGCAGGGTGTTGGCATTCAGTTCTCCAATATACTTGAACCATCTTAGATACTCATCTTTCGTAACGGCCATTTCTCCAGGGAATTTGCCAGGAACGCCAACACCCATGTTAACCCCTTTGAGAAATTCTTTTTGCCACTGTCCATCTTTGTAGAAATAGAAGGCTTTGGAATCCACCTTGGCAATGTAAGAAAGACCATTTTCCGTATAGGGGGTATTGAGCGTGGTCGTAGCCTTGGAGATGCTCGACTGTTTCGGATTGCAACCTAGTAGGGTTGTGGACAGCAAGAGCGAAATTGTCAGTATCGTTAGGGTTTTCTTCAAGGTGCACACTCTCTTTCTAAGTTATTAGAATTTCTCTGAGAAGCCCTTGCGACTCATCGTTCCCCAGTTTTTTTCCCCTCGAACGTATTCTACTAAGGCGAGGAAACGCCACCAGGCTAATAATTGGCGATATCCGAAATTTTCTAGTATTCCATATAGAAATAAGATTAAAATATCTCTTGTTTTTGGATAGCGTTTAAAGGAAAGCTCCTCCAGCAGTAGGGAAGAGGCGGAGAGTATCACGCCTAGAAGTACGGCAACGGTTAGAAATAATATTGCAAAAGGCCAATTAACTATGCCCATCAATAAGGAATAGGTAAAAACACAATATCCCGTAATTTCGATAACTGGCCCCAATAATTCAAAGAAGAAGAAGAAGGGATACGCCAGTAGACCCACGATCCCGGCGCGAGGATTAAAGAACAAGGATTTATTGGTTTTAAGACTGTCATAAAGTCCTTTTTGCCATCGCTTGCGTTGTCTACTTAACAATTTACTGTCTTCGGGAGCCTCAGTCCAGCATACTGGATCGGGAACGAAAACGACTCGGTAGGGGAGCTTGTTCAAACGATAATGACGGTGCATACGGACCACTAATTCCATGTCTTCACCGATACAGTCCTTGCGATAACCTCCGACCGTTAAGACGGCTGATTTAAGAAAAACTCCAAAGGCGCCACTGATGACCAATACGGAGTTAACACTGTTCCAACCCATCCGACCGAATAAAAAGGCGCGCAAATATTCAACCACTTGAAAGCGCACCCAAGAGTTTTTAGATAGAGCAACTTCTGTGACGCGTCCATTCTTCACCTTGCATCCGTTGGCTATGCGAACTGTTCCACCTGCGGCGATGACTGATTGATCTTCCAAGAACGGGCGGGTCACCCTTAATAACCCCTCTGTTTCAATCAAGGAGTCTGCATCGATAGAGCAAAGTAACGGATATTGTGAAAAGTTCACGCCTGCATTTAAGGCATCAGCTTTACCGCCGTTTTGCTTATCGAGAACATGAAGCTGGGGATATAACAGGGATCCGTACACGGCCTGGACTGGTTGGGTATTGAGCTTTTGTCGATAAACACGATGAGATGGCACGAGTCGAAACTCTTGTTTCAGGATCTCTAACGTCTGATCTGTCGAGCCATCGTTGATGACAAGAATCTCAAATTTAGGATACTGTAAATTCAGGAGTGATTGGACACTGGAGACAATCGTGGCGGCCTCGTTATAGGCGGGAGCGATGACGGTTAACGGTTTATAAAAGCCTAATTCGAAAATCCGCTTTAAATTGACACTGCGAAGATGGTGGGTGTATTGGCGGATATCCCTGTAGGCCAGAAAAGTTAAGAGAAGATATATGCCATTTAATACAAAGAAATAGATTAAGACAACCCAATTAAAGAGGTTTAAAAGCTGGAATAGCACAAGTTGCTCCCCCTTCACGTGTGAGAACGTAACGCAACATATCTTGCGCATAGTGGTCTTCAAGTGGATCTTCGAGGATGCTATAGAGTTCCTCACGTGTACAGAGCTTCAGCATAGTCTCAGCTGCTCTCAGGCGCACCCACCAGTCGCTGTCCCTAAGCAAAGGGTGGGTCAGCGCTGCTTGGTCTTCAGTTCCACTCGAACCCAGCGCCGTGACGGCAGCGACTCTTATTTCCCAGTCTGGATGCTGCAGAGTAAGGGCTAGTCCGTCAAAATAGCCAAGTTTCAATTGGCTCCAAGCCCTAAGCGCTCGAATTCGAAGTTCACGATCCTTCGAATACAGAATGGTTTCTTTTAAGAGGCAGGCTGATCCCTGGTACCCAAAGTGCGCCATAACAGCTAAGGCCAAGCGTTCAATTTTTGACGAGGTTTCTCCTTGCGCCAAAGCAGCTAGGAGCGCAGGACAAACGTCTTCACCCATCTCTGCAAAAATGCTGACGCCTAAATTCTCAGTCCAGTCTGATCGACTTCTCAAAGTGTCTAAAACTTGAGGTAAGTTACGTAGACTATTACGCGCTAAAGCGATGACTGAGGGATAAAACCAAAACATATTGCCCGAAGCGAGCCCAGGTTCGAGCAACTGAAGGACTTGTGGCTCACGAATTAATCCTAGAAAGTAGACAGCCTTGGCTTGTCGCCAGGCTATCGGAGAACGTCCTTCCTGTAAAAGACGCTTTATCAGGCCCGAGTGGTGAGCAACAGCAACGAGCTTATTAAAGGACTCGCCCTTCAAGGATTCTAGATAGGGGAGTAGAAACTCCTCCAGATAGACAAGCTCATGAGAGGGTATGCGCACCGCCCATTGGTAGGCGGGAATCTGATCGTCAAAAAGTGAGAGTAAGAGGGCTTCCATTTTGCAATACGCTCTGCGGCGAAGTTGTTTTTCCTTCTTGGTCATATATCTTAATCTAAGAATAAAGACAAAGATCAAGCCAGTTAGAATTAAAATTCCAAAGACAATAAACCTTAAAGAGTAAAGCGTCATAAGCTTATACCCTGCATTGATGCCCTGTTCAAGATTTGGGCGACCTTTTCTAATAGTTCGTATAAATCCACGGGCTTACTTAGAAAATCAGCAGAGTATTCTGCCACTCGTTGCTGATCAACAAACCCAGTTCGATGGGACACGATTAAAACCTGTAAGGATGAAAAAGGGGAACAGCTAATAGCCCGCAAGAGACTAAGTCCATCTTCCCCTTGTAGTAGAAGTTCCATAATAAGCAAATCATAGGGCTCCGCGCTTAAGAGGTCCAGTAAGTCCTCACCGGGCACCAAGACATGAACGACATAGCCAAGGCGGGTAAGCTGACTTGCGACTAAGCTGGCAAAGTAGATATTATCATCGAAAATTAGGATGCGTGACATGCTATTCGTCCTTTCTATAATAGATCATGTGAATGTATCCTATGCATTGATCCGCTATTTGTCCTAGGCGGTTTTATATATAATGTTAGGGCTATATTACAGTATAACAATTTGTTGGACTTTGTTGCAATATGAAATAAATAACAATAATTCGCAGAATAAGAACACTTGTTGATTTTTAGAGATTTACTTTAATATATTTACGTCAAGAGGTGTATTGACATGGACATTAATGATAATATGATAGTTATATGTAGTGATCTTTTGGATACGCTTACTGCTGTCAAGGGTTTTATTCAATTGAAGACTGAAGACAAGACAAGACAAGACAAGACAAGATAAGAAAAATGGACGACCACTTAATATTAATACAAGAGGCTAATAATATTGAACGTTTGGTGTTAGAGCATTGTGCAAAGAAGGATTAATAATATTTGCTGTGAACAATAGAACTTTGAGTGTACTATATCTAGTCGCAGAGAAGGCACTGGATATAGTTTTTTATTACAATAAATAAGTGGAAGATTATTATTTTAAACAAGGTAAAGTTATGGTTATGGTTGTAGGAGGTAATACGTGTTTATTATTGATCGATTTGAAGGAGACTGGGCAATCATTGAAACGGAAACTCGTCACACGTTTAATTTGCCACGGTCCGTTTTACCGTCTGGTATTAAGGAAGGCGATGTTATAAGCCTTCAGGTGGGTATAGATGTTGCCAGGACCAAGACCCGTACAGAAGATTCTAAGCATAGGTTAGGTCACTTCTTTGATGAGTAACAAGAGAGTTTATGGAACTTATTTCCGTACATGGTCGAGTTTACTAACGATGTTGCTCTTGTTAACCTTACTCCTGTCTGGTTGTGGTACTTCGGGAGAAACTTTGACTACCAACATAGCACCGAATCAAACGAATAAGAGTGGATTATTACAAGTCCACTTTATTGATGTGGGTCAGGCGGATAGTATTTTAGTGATGGCTCCGAACGGTCAAACAATTCTCATCGATGGTGGAAATAATGACGACGGACTTGGGGTAGTCAGCTATCTGAAATCCCAAGGTGTCAAAGAGCTTTCTGCGGTCGTGGCTACTCACCCCCATGAAGACCATATCGGAGGACTCGATACCGTTATGCATAGTTTTCCGCCAAAACAGGTTTACATGCCAAATGGTACTTCAACGACTAGAACTTTTGACGATTTTATGACTGCAGTTAATGATAGCGGAGCTCAGAAGATTAGGGTTAAGGCTGGGTCCAAGCTGGATGTCCCAGGGATATCAGGACTGTTTCTGGCACCTGGTAGTGACCAATATGATGACCTCAACAACTACAGCGCTGTCTTAAAGATCACCTCTGGTAAAGTTTCCTTCCTCTTAACAGGGGATGCTGAGGATGTATCAGAAGAAGAAATGTTGAAGAGTGGACAGAATTTACAGGCTACAGTCTTGAAGGTTGGGCATCATGGCAGCTCAAGTTCTACAACCACTGAGTTCCTAAAAGCAGTCTCACCAAAGTACGCCGTCATCTCTGTGGGAGTTAAGAACGATTATGGGCATCCTACACAGGAGACACTAGATAAGCTTACTAATGCAGGGGTGCAAGTCTTTCGCACTGATCAAGATAGGACCGTTGTGGCGACTACGGACGGAGAGACCGTAACGATAGAGAAAACAGGCAGTTCAGTAGCATCGGACCTGCCACAAATGACTCATCCCGTAACAGGGTCACTTAAGATAGCTACGATTGATCTAAGCGGTGAAGTTGTTACGCTTATCAATAGTGGTGCTGAAGGGGTCGACCTCACGGGTTGGAAGTTAGTCAGCGAAAAAGGCAATCAAACCTTCAATTTTCCAGCGGGTACAACGCTACCTGAAGGTGAAACACTTAAAATTCTCAGCGGGAAAAATGGCAAAGCTGGCCCCAAGGTGTTGGTTTGGACTATGGAAAATATGTGGAATAATGAGGGTGATCCAGCCGTGCTTTACAATGCTCAGGGGCAGTTGGTATCCCGAATGGAGTGATAATCCCGGTCCATGGGTCGGTCTTGAACACGTTACTTAATGGCGGGAGTGGAGAATACAAATGATTGAGTGCAGTTTCAATAATGTCACGAAATATTATGGTGCCAATAAGTTATTTGAAAGCATATCCTTTGACTTAAAAACCGGAGAAAGAGTCGGCTTGATTGGACAAAATGGTTGTGGTAAAACAACGCTCATGAAAATGATCATGGGGGAAGAGGATTACCAGGACGGTAGTATAGCCATCCGTAAAGACGCAAGAGTTGGCTATCTCAATCAGATGCCTGCGTATGAAGCGGGTGCAACCTCCATGGAGGTGATTGAACTGGCTTTTGAGGTGGTCTTTAAGCTTAAGCAGGAGATGATGCTCCTAGAAGAAAGCCTCAACCATCTTCAAGGAGACGCTTTAGAAAAAGCGCTTCAGAGCTATGGGCGTTTGACTGAACGATTTGAAACGCTTGGCGGCTATGACATAGAAATGAACATCAGTAAAATAACAGAGGGTCTTCAAATTACAGACGCTCTCAAAGGAATGCTTTTTGATCAACTGAGTGGTGGCGAAAAAACCAGGGTTATTTTAGCAAAATTACTCTTGGAGAAACCGGATGTTTTATTACTGGATGAACCCTCTAATCATTTGGATTTAGAAGCAATTGAATGGTTAGAGAATTTTCTGAAGGAGTATAAGGGATCTGTTCTTGTTATATCCCACGATCGGTATTTCTTAGACAGTGTTGTTCATAAAATTGTGGAGTTAGAATTCAACCGTGCTGTCCCCTATCTGGGCAATTATAGTTATTATGTCGTAGAAAAGGAACGTCGTTTTTTAGTAGAATATAAAATTTATCAAAATCAACAAAAGAAGATCGATAATATGGAGCGGCAAATTGAACGTTATCGCATTTGGGGTGTCATGAGAGACAGCGATAAAATGTTTAGGCGCGCTAAAGAATTAGAGAAACGTTTAGAAAAAATAGATATGCTGGAGCGACCTGTTTTTGAAAAAAGAAAGGTTCGACTAGAGGCTCAAGCCAACAGCCGAACAGGGAAAATAGTCCTGCAAACTGAGGGCCTTACTAAGTATTTCGGTGATAATAAGCTGCTACAAGACGTTCAACTGGATGTTTTTTATCAGGACAGTGTATGTATAGTAGGTCGTAATGGTAGTGGTAAAACGACGTTGTTGAAAATGATTCTTGGGGAGTTAGAGCCGTGCTGTGGGTCAATTAAAATAGGTTCTCGAGTGAAAATCGGTTATCTTCCTCAGAACGTCGTCTATGAAGACGAAGGGTTGACAGTTTTAGAGTATTTCACGCAGTTGCATGATTTGACCTTAGGCGATGCAAGATCTCAATTAGCAAAAGCTTTATTTATGAAGGAAGATGTTCATAAGAAAATCAAGTCTTTGTCGGGTGGAGAAAAAAGCAGGTTGAAGCTTTGCTCGTTGACGTTTGATAAAGTAAATTTTATGATCTTGGATGAGCCCACTAATCATTTGGACATTGATTCGAGGGAAGTCCTTGAGGAAACCTTAATTCAGTTTGATGGAACGCTACTCTTTGTTTCTCATGATCGTTATTTTATTAATAAAGTCGCGGATAAGATGATGGCGATAGAAAATAAGGGTGTCAAGGTGTATTCGGGAGATTACAGTTATTATCTAGAAGAACACAAAAAACAGCTGGAGAAAATGAGCGAGGCAGCACCTAACGTGGGTGTCAAGGAAAATAAGAAAGAGGTTCTCCACCCACCCAACCCCAAGAGTAGCGCGAGAAAACTAGAGGTCCTTGAAGCGGAGATTGACCGTTATGAACGTGATATCAAACTGATTGAGGTGGACATGGTTCACTTTGGTTTGGACGCCAATCGCTTAAATGAGCTGTTTCAAGAGAAGGAAGTTTTGGCTAAAAGGCTGGAAGCGTGTTTAGAACAATGGGAAGCATGCCAAGAATAATGAGCAGGATTATGATAAGATGTGATATGACATAATAGGAGGTGGCCTGAATATGAGTGAAGACAATGAAATATGGCAATGTCAAATGCCGAATTGTGGATATATCTATAATTCGGAAAAAGGCTGTAAGAAAAGTAAGATACCGAAGGGTGTTCCTTTTGAGGAGCTGCCGGAGACTTGGAGATGTCCATTATGTGGGGCAAACCATAAAATGTTTAAAGCAATGTAGTTAAATGGGTTGAATTTGGCTCTATTTGTGGGCGAGAGAAAGGGTCTGTGCCAGACTTAGGACACAGACCCTTTCTTATTTTCATGTTTAATTAAAAACATGTTTATTAGATTACTTAGGATTTCAATTTCCTCTCGTAATTCCAATACATTAATAAGGCGACCATTGCGAAGAACAACGGTCCAGCAATACTCCAAATGGTAGAGGATAAATCACCTTCCATCGCGGGTTGGATAATTGTAAAGAAGTTTGCGAACCCTACTGTGAACGTTACCACTACAGTCCAGAGTAAGGCACTACCATTACTTTTGAAAATTTCAAAGGGTTTCTTAATATCACGATTCTTTTTGAAGGCGTAAAAGGCACCAGATATAAACATGTAAGGTAGTGTCATCGCTACGTTGGTCATTAAAACAAGTTTATTAAAGAATTTTGCAGCTGCATCTCCACCGAAAGATACGAGCAAAATCATAACGATCACGGCTAAACATTGAATCCACATAGCATTCCGAGGCATTCCATCTTCAACTACAGCCATATTACCTGGCCATAATTCCTTGGGTGTCCCCTCAATGATTTGTTTCAAGGGAGAATACGCTAAGGCGAAAAAAGCTCCAGTTAAGGCCAAAACCATTGAAATGCCCACGAATCTAGCCATCCAAGCACCCATAGATAAGGCAGTTGATTGACTAGTACCAAAGGCAGTGCCTAGTTGATAGCCTAGGTTATTCATGACAACATAACCGACATTCCCCATATGGACGGTTTTGGAAGAAAGGGACTCATTCCAGTTCGTAAAGATACCCATCAAGAATATGCCGAGTGAGTAACCAACCGCGATAATAACGGAAGCAAATATGATTCCTTTAGGAAAAGTCTTTTCTGGATTTTGAGTTTCATCAACTAATCCACCTACGATCTCAATGCCACCATAAGCAAATAACGCAAAGACTAAGAATGAAAAGACAGCTAGTGGTGTTCCATAACTAGGATTTGGGGAGTTGACGAAGGCTGAAGCATCAGCGATTGGCTGTGCTAAATGCCCCCCAGTTCCGATTAACACTGCGATTGCCCCGACCAATAAGACAATATTTAATAAGGCAACAGCAATACCACCGACAGAAGTTACCTTTTTAATTTTATCCAAACCTTTTGTGGCAGTAAACGTGACAAATAGTATCCAAACAACCCCTAAAGCTCCTATGGTCTGAGTTGAGTTTAAGCCAAAGAGTGTCCAAGTTGTGGTGGTATCCTTACCGAAGATCGCATTCGAAAAGACGATCCAAATCGCATTCGAAATGTTAACCATCCATACGATATAGGAAGCATACCACATGAAGGTTCCCACGAAAGCATACTTAGGTCCCACGGATTTCGACATCCATGAATAGATTCCACCCTTTTCTTTTTTAAAGGCTGATCCAAATTCAGACAACATAAATGCAAATGGAATAAAGAACGTCAACGCTGATAGCAAAAACCATGGAATAGCCCCATATCCCATTAAGTAAAAAGAGCGTGGAATATTATTAAATCCAAAGACTGAGGTGAAAATCATTAATACGAGCGCGACCAACGTTAATTTCTTAGTTTCATCACTTATTCCCATTATTTTTCCTCCTATTCTATTACCCTAGATTCCATTGATCATTGCAAATCATATCAATGGATAACGGACTTCAAGATAATGTATAGCATACCGCGAAGTATTGTGGTTTATGCGATGTGTATTTGGTCGCATAAGCTGAAACACCAAGGGGCTACAGCTTAATAAATATAAGATGATGTGGGAGAGGAAGTTCTACAAATGATTAGTTTTAAGTGACTACAGTGAAGGAGCCCATCCCAGACTATTGAACGCCTTGCTTGAATCAAATTTTGAGCAGGCGGATGGTTACGGGGAGGATGGCTACACACGTAAAGCGGTGGAACTGTTAAAGCAAACAATCGGAAGAAACGATATCGATATTCACCTGCTCTCAGGTGGTACACAGACAAATCTTATTGCTATTTCAGCTTTTCTAAGACCTCATGAGGCCGTCATTGCAGCGAACACCGGTCATATACTGGTGCATGAGACGGGCGCAGTAGAGGCCACCGGGCATAAAATAATATCCTTAGAAGTTAGCCAGGGTAAGCTAAACGAGTCGCACATCAAGGCGGCACTCGAGGCACATCCTGACGAGCACATGGTGAAGCCTAAGTTAGTGTATATCTCCAACCCCACAGAAATAGGCACAATCTATCATAAGGACGAACTGGAACAGTTAAGCATGTTCTGTCGGGAAAATGATCTCTTTCTGTACATGGATGGTGCTAGATTGGGTTCAGCTTTGTGCGCTGACACTAATCTGCAATTATCCGATTTAGCAACACTGGTGGATGCTTTCTACATTGGAGGAACCAAGAATGGAGCACTTCTGGGTGAAGCCCTGGTGATCTGCCGCGAGGAACTCAAGCAAGATTTTAGATTTCATATGAAGCAAAAAGGTGCCCTCCTCGCCAAAGGAAGACTCTTAGGTATCCAGTTTGTTGAGCTTTTCAGGGACAACCTGTACTTCGATCTGGCAATGCATGCCAATAAGATGGCAGATATGCTTAGAAATGCCATCAGTAAAGCAGGATTCAGCTTCCTGGTAGACTCCCCCTCAAACCAACTGTTTCCCATACTGCCTAAGCAATTGATCAGTGAGCTTGAGAAGAACTATTCCTTCTATATCTGGTCAGAGGTTGATACTGAAAACTCTGCAATTCGTCTCGTCACCTCCTGGGCAACGAATGAGGTGACAGTGTTAGGGTTTATTGAGGAAATGAAAAACGCACTTCGTAAAAAATAATTGCGATAGGAAAAGTGGCTGAAAGTGACGATTTACTATGTATTATGAATACTTAATAAATATATTGTTATTAGCCTTCTAAACGTAGTAGTATTTGTACGTAGACTTTTTTTCAAATAATAAAAGGGGGAATCTAAGGATGGTTCAATGGCCTAAATCTAATGATGCTTTGGGAACAGTAAACCGCGGGAACCCAAGTGAATCAGGACTTTGTACTTTGTGTCGGGCAGATTGCCAAGGAAAGTGCGAGAACTGGATGTCTAGCCTTAAGGGCAGGAAAATGCTTTATCCTCGAGATTTTGGTATAGTTACTGCTGGAAGTGCCAATACAACTCATGTGGGAGTTAACTATAATTCTCTTCGTGTGCAAGGCTTTAATTACGGAGCCAATGGATTGACAGGCGCGTTGACCAAGAGTGCCGATGATTGCATCTTCCCCAATGTTAGTACTGAAACTGAATTTGGTGCTCAGGTTAAAACTAAGGTACGAGTGCCCATTATGACGGGAGCCTTGGGTTCTACGTTTATCGCTGCAAAATACTGGGATTCGTTTGCTATCGGTGCAGCCTTAGTCGGATTCCCTATTGTTGTTGGCGAAAACGTGGTCGGAGTGGATAAACAAGCTGTTCTGGAGAAAGGAAAAATTGTTAAAGCGCCAGAATTGGACCGCCGAATTCAAACCTATCTCAATTATTACGATGGCTATGGTGCAATTATCGTTCAAATGAATGTTGAAGATACTCGTAATGGAGTGGCCGAATACATTATTGAGAAGTACGGCAATGATGTAATCCTCGAGTTGAAGTGGGGACAAGGCGCCAAAGATATAGGGGGAGAAATCCAAGTTGCTAGCTTAGAATACGCTTTATTCCTGAAAAATAGAGGGTATGTGGTGGACCCTGATCCGAGTAAACCATCCGTGCAGGAGGCCTTTAAGAACGGCTCCCTCAAATCATTTGCGCGACACAGTCGTCTAGGTTATACGGATCTCTCCAATTACGACGAAGTGAAAGCAGATTTCATGAAATCGGTGGACTATCTCAGAGGCTTAGGTTATAAAAGAATCTCCTTGAAAACTGGTGCATACGGGATGGAAGCTTTAGCCGCCTCCATTAAATTAGCGACGGAAGCTCAACTCGATTTATTAACCATTGACGGTTCGGGCGGTGGTACTGGTATGAGCCCCTGGAATATGATGGAAACTTGGGGAGTTCCCTCCCTTCTTCTCCATGCGAAAGCTCATGAATATGCCAGTATTTTAGCGGCTAAAGGACATAAAGTGGTTGATATGGCCTTTGCTGGTGGATTAGCCAGAGAGGACCATGTCTTTAAAGCTTTAGCTTTAGGCGCCCCCTTCACTAAATTAGTATGTATGGGTAGAGGCCTAATGATCCCTGCGTTTGTGGGTGCGAACATTGAGGGGGCCCTTAACCCCGAACGTAAAGATCAGTTGAGTGGAAACTGGGATACCTTACCTAAAAACGTATTAGAACACGGCTCAAGAGTCGAAGAAATCTTCGCAGGCTACTATGACCTACAAAACAAGGTTGGTGCGGAAGCTATGAAGAAGATCCCCTACGGTGCGATTGCTGTCTGGACTTTAGCAGATAAACTTGCGGGTGGACTTCAACAGTTTATGGCGGGTGCTCGTAAATTTTCACTCGATCAAATCGCTCGAACGGATATTTCCTCCGCTAATCGCGAGACGGAACTTGAAACGGGTGTACCCTATATTACAGATTTCCAAGATGAGTTTGCTAAGAGAATCTTGAATAGCTAACTTTGATGAACTTGGCGCTCAGAGTTTTGATGAGTGCAGTCATGGCGTGAACACGCTTAAAGCCCTCGGCAACGCCGAGGGCTTTAAACATGAGTTTTATAACTATATTCCCTTGGTTCTATCTCAAACGGCTAACATTGGTTATAATGAAAGAGTCACTCTGTTTTGGGAAGGAGCTGAAAGTGAAAACTATTAAGGTATCGGTCCGTAATTTGGTCGAATTTGTGCTCAGGCATGGAGATTTGCAACCGGGTTCGATTGGGGCTTCGCGAGCTCAAGAGGCGATTAGAGCCCATCAAACAATCCAGAAAACAAGCGGCCCGGAGTATGTGGCGGAAGTAACGCTGAGATATATCTATCTGCAAGGCGATGTTGGACTGGAAGTCAAGGGTCGTGCAGATGGTGTGATTCAGAAGGAATCAGGCAAATGCATCGATGAAATTAAAACCACATCACTGGATTTAAGTCTGATTGATGAATCGTTTAACGATTTACACTGGGCTCAAGCTCAGTGTTATGCCTTTATGTACGCTGTGCAAGAGGGCTTAGAAACCATGGAAACTCAGCTGACCTATTTCCAACTGGATACTGCGCAGACCAAGAGATTCTCTAAGAATTTTACCTTGGCCGAGCTCTCGGTGTTCTTCATGAGCTTGGTGGAGCGTTATCTAAAGTGGGCGAGTCAACTACTAGAGTGGACGGTCAGGAGAGACACCAGCATTCGCACGCTGCAATTCCCTTTTAGAACGTACAGACCGGGGCAAAGAGAACTGGCTATAGCAGTTTACAAGACGATCAAAGAAAGCCAGAAACTATTTACGCAAGCCCCCACGGGGATTGGGAAGACCATGGGTACCTTGTTTCCCGCCTTTAAGGCTATGGCTGAAGGACTTAGTGTGCAGATCTTTTATCTTACGGCGAAAACTATGACCCGGACGGTTGCCGAGAAGGCTGTATGCAAGTTACAAAAGGAGGGCTTAAAGGTTAAACCGTTGACCTTAACCGCTAAACGTAAACTGTGTTTTCTTCCTGAGGCGGCTTGCCTGCCGGAAGAATGCCTTTATGTAAGAGGGTATTACGACCGAGTGCGTGCGGCAACGGAGGACATGTTTGAGGAGGAAGCCTGGACGCGTCAGGTGATCGAGGAATATGCGAAAAAGCATTCCATTTGCCCCTTCGAATTTTCCTTGGAGATGGCGAATTGGGCCGATGTGGTTATTTGCGATTATAATTATGTGTTTGATCCACGGGTCTATTTAAGGCGTTTTTTCCAGGATGGGGGAGAGTACACTTTCTTGGTGGATGAAGCCCACAACTTGGTAGACCGGGCACGGGACATGTTTTCCGCGGAGCTTGGCAAGGAATCTTGGCTAAAGCTCAAGCGACTCACAAAAGAAGACGATCCCAGGCTGGCCAAATATCTGACTAAAGTCAACTCTGCATTGGTTAAAGAGAAGAAGCGTTGCATAGAAGCAAGCGGTAGCGGAGCGTGTGTGGAAAAGGAGGCTCCCGCCAAGGTCATCCAAGCGTTGCGTCACTTTGTTAAGGCGGCTGAACAGTTTCTTAAAACGAACGAACAACGGCTTGTCTGGCGAGAACAACTGGTGGAACAGTATTTCCAAGCGTTAAGTTTTATCAGAACTGCGGACAGTTATGATGAGCGCTACGTGACCTATATGCAACAGGTTCAGGATGATTTCCGGGTGAAGTTGTTCTGCCTTGATCCTTCTAAGCGCTTGAAGGAAGCCTTGGGACGAGGGCGAGCTGCAGTGCTGTTTTCAGCGACCTTAAGCCCCATGGACTACTTTATGAATGTTTTGGGGGGCGAGGAAACGTCCTATAAACTTAAATTGATGTCTCCGTTTCCCACGGAGAATCTTTGCCTGATGATCAACGATCGCATCTCCACCAAGTATAAGCAGCGTGCCGCTACCTACGAGCTTGTGGCCGAAGCCATCGCCTCGGTCGTTGAACAAAAAGAGGGAAACTATCTCGTATATTTCCCCTCGTATGATTACCTGAAGGAGGTCTATCTTAGGTTCAGGGATCAATACCAACAAGTTAGAGTGATCTGTCAAACTTCAGGCATGGCGGAGGAGGAACGGGAAGAATTCTTAGCAACGTTCGCTATTAATCCTGATCAGACGCTGGTCGGATTTGCTCTGATGGGAGGGATTTTCGGCGAAGGGATTGACCTTATTGGTAATCGGCTCTCTGGAGCGATTATTGTCGGAGTCGGGTTGCCCCAGATGGGTATGGAACGGGATATTATTCGCTCCTACTATGAAACAACCAGTGGACAAGGCTATGAATTCGCTTATCTGTACCCAGGCTTCAATAAGGTATTGCAGGCTGTTGGACGAGTCATTCGAACCGAAGAAGACCGGGGCGTGGTGCTACTCATTGACGAACGTTTCTCTCAAACGTCTTATAAAAAGTTGTTTCCTGAAGAATGGAGAAAGGTTCGCTATGTGGCGAATAGCGATCTCCTCAGTAAAACCATCGATAGTTTCTGGAATAAAGATGGCTGAGTGTTGTGAGATCTACCGTGTATAGTGAACTTCACACCACCTAACGATGTGGGAGAATTCTTTTGACACGAAGGTTAAAATAGATAAGAATGGGGCTGATTCCAAACGTGCATTTGGAACCGGCCCCATTCTTATCTATTAGGTCAATCTGAGTTAGCTCTCTTAAGACCTAACTTAACGAAGGCCCTTGAGCGCCTTCTCTGCCCACTGGGAATCCTTAAGTAGCGCTCTTCCTACGCCGATAAGGTCAGCCTTGCCTTCTTCGAGTAGCCGATCGGCAGCCAGTGCTTCGGTAATTCCGCCGGTTAGGATGACGGGAATGGAGACAACCTTTTTGATCGCTTCGCTGAGCGGTGCAAAGTAACCTTGTCCGGTAAGGTTTGGCACGTTGTAGCCGCAGAAACCACCCGATATGTCTAGAATACTGACTCCTGCTTTCTCAAAGGCTTGGGCTGCAATTTGACTGTCTTCAAGCGTCGTTCCGCCTTCTGTATAATCTGAAGCACCTAAGCGTAAAAGGATAGGGAAATCTTCGCCCACGGCGGTGCGTACTGCTTCAATGACTTGAAGGTGAAGGCGGATACGGTTGTGAACATTTCCACCGTATTCATCGGTGCGCTGGTTGGTCAGCGGTGAGAAGAATTGATTGAGAAGGTAGCCGTGAGCCGAATGGATTTCCACTCCGTCAAAACCGGCTTCTTTAGTGCGGCGTGCCCCGTCCTTAAAGGCTTTGATAATTGCTGCAATGTCTTCATGGGTCAGTTCACGAGGCATCGTCCCTTGACGAGGATTCTTCACTGCGGAAGGTGCCACTGGAGTTGATCCGATCACTTCTTCCGGGGCGGCACTGCCGGCGTGATTTAGTTGCATCACGGTCTTGGAACCATTGCCGTGAATGATAGCCACTAGCTTTTGTAAACCTTCAATCATGGTGTTATCCGCTGCGGAAAGCTGCTGTGCATGGGCTTTACCGTCCGCTGTAATGAAGCTGTGTTCAATAATTATGAGAGATAGGTATCCGCCAGCAGATTTTTCTGCATAGTAGTCAAGAAGTGGTTGGGTCACTTTCCCATCGAGTTCCGCCTTTGCGGTGGCCATAGGGGGCATAATCAAGCGGTTAGATAGTGTTAACTTGCCAATTTGTAATGGCTTTAGTAAGTAAGACATACATAAACCCTCCTCTTTTATTGATCCATTGGGGTTAGTCATCGATTATATCGAGGCTCCAGCGATGATCGTTTCGACCGATTTACTAATTCTATTGGAGATCGCTTGATAGCCTGCAGAATTCGGATGTAGGCCATCTTTGGAGATATAGCGACCCAAATTAAATTTTAGTAGGTCAGAGGTTGGAATGAAAATGCCCTGTCCAGCTTGTTCAATGAGCTGTTGGGTATCATAGTTCCAAGCATTCAAAAGTCTAATATCTTCAACGTCGTTAACTTTTTCATAAGGATTATAGAGTCCTATAAAAATAACGAAGGAATTCGGGCTGGCTTTTCTAATAGCTTTTATGGATTGCTCTAAATTGGCAAGATAGCTGTCTTGCCTTACTTTAAACTGGTCTTCTTTAGCAAGATTGTTCAGGGAAAGGATACTTCTGACATCATTGCCACCGATAGAGACTAAGATGAAATCCGAATCGGCCAGGGGTTTGTCTAAATTTTGGCTTTGGAGTTGTTCTAGAAGACCGGTGCTTTCCAAGCCGTCTATACCTGCGTTTTCTACCACAATATCTTTAGAAGTGCTGTTTTTAAAATAGTCTGGTAGATAGCTTGCAAAGCCCTTGCCTTTTTCATCGCCGGTTCCTTTAGCAACCGAGTCTCCCAGGATGAGTACTTTAAACAAGTTGGAATTTTTGGAGGGTAGTTGTGTTGAATCTGGTATCGTTTGAGGAACTTCGGCGGTGGGGTTGGGCTGAGGATTGACGGCTGTTGTGACCATAATCGCTTGGTAGAAACCAATGGCTAACACGATAAAACCCACTGAAGCGATTGTAAGAATAGTGTACCACATGCTCTTTTTTAACACGTTCATTCTCCTTAAACTAGGATATCTTGTTTCGTGAAATAGACAAAGCTAATGATGATCGAAGCAATAGCCCATCCTAACAACACATAGATCGAGAAAACCATATTCATCCCTTCGATCGGCTGGAAGGATCCCGACAAATAATCTGTGAGTCGTAGGTTGACCATGAACATGTAGCGGGTTATTTTCCAATCTGAGAGAAAGAAACTGATAAAATTACCCGCTACTAAGGTGGACATGATGATACCTATTGAAGCAGCAGTGCTTTTTACAAGGACTGAGATCATGAAAGAAATACTGCCTACGACGAAGGCAACAAAATAGGCTAAGGAATAAACCATCAGAGAATATTGCCACTGGGGGACGTTACGGACGCCCGTAGAATCTAATTGCCCCGCCAGAACTTTGAAACCTGTCGCTACGGGGGCAAACCATCCTCCGAAACCAAAGAAGAAGCCTGAGATAATGGCTGAAGCTACAAAAGAAAAGAAGACAACAATCACTTCCAAAACCATCAGCGTTAAATATTTGCTCAGAAGAATCTTCCACCGAGGAACGTTCCGAACGAGAAGCAGTTTGATCGTTCCGTTAGAGGACTCCCCGGACACCATATCTGAAGACAACATTATGATCAAAAGAGGTAAGAACAAGAAAATAGCTTGTTCCATAAATTTGGTCGTAAATTTTGCTGCCGACTGTTCCAGCGGGTTAATATTATTGTCAAGGTTATATTGTAATTGCTCCATCCGTACACGGCTTGAAGATTTACTCTTCTCATCCATATAAGGGCTGTCAAGCCTGTTTTTTATCGTGATAATCTGTTGATCAGCCAGCTTACGCCAATCATCCGTAGCGGTGACGCCCATGCGTTGGGAGAGTTGGGCTTTGGTTTTGGCTAGGGATTGGTTTTGACCATAAGCGAAGATCGTGATCAGCACAACGAGGATGGCAAAAACAAACATGAGTCGTTTCTTGGAAATCATTTTAATGACTTCATTTTCAATGAGACTAAACAATTTCGTCACCTTCTGTCAGTTCTAGAAATAAATCTTCTAAAGTGCTTTGCTTTGCAGAGCAATAGGTGAGCGCTAGACCTTCTTTTATAAAACATTCATTAATTTTATCGAGTGGGTGTTGGTTAATATCAGCGCTAATGGTGTTCTTTTTCAACTGAACGGCATTAATAGCCCAGTGTTCACTGAGGAGCGCTATCGCTTTTTCTGGATGATTTAACTGCCATTCTATCTTATCATCATGTAAAATGTCCTGGACATTGGCAGTTGTAATGACGCTGCCTTGCTTAATAATGGAGACAACGTCACACATCTGCTGAATTTCCATGAGTAAATGGCTGGATACAAAGACCGACATACCTTCTTCATAGGCGAGCGTTCTAATCAATTGCCGGAACTCAGTCATGCCAGCAGGATCAAGGCCATTCGTTGGTTCGTCCAGGATTAAGAGCTTGGGTTTTGACATGATAGCCTGGGCAATTCCTAGCCGTTGACGCATGCCTAAAGAATAGGTGTGTGCTCTGTCATTGACCCGATGCTGGAGCCCCACCATTTCCACGACGTCCTTAATCCGTTGCTGTGTGATCCTTTTGTCCATGGCAGCAAACTGTAACAAATTTTCCATGCCGGTTAAGTAGTTGTACATATCTGGGCTTTCAATAATGCACCCGATATTGGAGAGAGCCTTGACGAAATCGTGGGCTACGGAGTGGCCGCAGATGGTGACAGACCCTTCTGTGGGTGTGATTAATCCGACAATCATACGAATTGTTGTAGTTTTCCCCGCTCCATTCGGGCCAAGAAAGCCGAAAATTTGGGAGGGATAAAGCGTTAGGGTCACCCCTTTGACAATCTCTTTGCCCTTGATCGATTTTTTTAAGTTGATCAGTTCCAATACCGGAGTTTGTTGCATAAATTCTCCTCTTTATAGAACGTTTAACGTTTATATTATCGACGTGAATGGGTCAACTCAAGTAAGTGAATTAAGACATGTTAATTATAAATAATATTTATTGAAATAGAAAGGTTAAGTTGTCGGGAAGCTGAAAATAATTAATCAAGATTTTGTGTACTATGCCCATTGTTTATGAAGACTATCCAAAGATTTACGTTTGAGAATAGTGCAGGTGGCCCCATAAAGCCAAGATGCGCCTTGTAAAATAGGAATGGAGGAATAAATAATAACTAGAAGTATTCTGGAATATCTTGGAGAAGCATGATATTATAATGAAAGCTATATTCGCAATTACATAGTTAATGTTGAGTTGGGTAGGGGATTTGAGATGGACAATATAGAGCAATATCAGGTTAATTTTTTAAACGCTCTGTTATTAGGTGATCGGCCTAAATGTAGTGAAATAATGCAGGAATTCAAAAAGTTTGATCGATCTATTATCGCATTATACGAAGAAGTATTCCAGAAGAGTTTATATGAAATCGGTGTAATGTGGGAATTTAATAAAATTAGCGTGGCCGTTGAGCATATGGCGTCTTCTATTGTAGAGGGCTTAATGAACGAATTATTCGCGGAGATTATGAGTATGGAGAGAAAAAATAAACAAGTGATTATCTCCTGTGTTGCAGAAGAGGAACATCAAGTTGGCGGAAAAATGGTCGCTGATATTTTCGAAAAAAATAGCTGGGATGCCCACTATCTTGGGGCCAACACACCGGTGGATGAATTGGTTTCATTCTGTGATTTAATAAAACCTGATTTGGTGGGTCTATCGTTAAGTGTCTTTACAAATGTCCCATTTCTCCTCGAAGAAATTTCGGCCTTAAGGAAAGTCACGAACGTACCCATAATAATCGGTGGGCAAGCGCTAAAAAAATTAGGTGTAGAATTGTCAGAAAAATTTACAGATGTTATTTATCTTCCGAATCTTAAAACTGTGGAAACTTATATTGAAGGGTGTGCTTAGAATGACTAAGAATGAGCTCATAGCAAGTGCTGATAAAATTACAAAAGTTAGTGTCGCTTCACTAAAAGAATATCAAGATAAGATGGAACTATTAAATGCGAAAATGAATGAGCTAATGTTGAAGAGATCCGATATATTGGAGCTTATTGGTGGAGAAAAAAACGTAGCAATGATGAAAGACAATCATAGTAACCATTTGCGTTTTGTTGCCTCTATATTAGAGACACCTGATTCAGAAACCTTAGTAGATACAGTTTTATGGGTTTTTCGTGCCTATATGAGCAGAGGCTTTAGTACTAATTATTGGGCTGCGCAAATAAATACTTGGATCATACTTTTAAAAGAAAATGTTTCGGAAACTGCCTATCATGAAATTTTTAGTCTTTATAATTGGTTTAGTGTTAACATTCCTCATTTCACCATAGCCTCAGATGAATCCTTAGACAAATCACGGCACATGGAACATAATGTCTGATTTTATTTTTGACAAATTACTTGATCTGAAAACCTATATATTAAATACTAGAAATGTCGTTTGTTTTTCAATGGACCTGGCAGGAAATGTATTATTCTTTAATGAAGGGTATACACGAATTTTGGGGTACAGTGAGAAGAATATTAAAGATAGTATGGTCAATCCTACACTTGACGTTCTAGTTAATGACGCCAAGGATGGTCTGATATTTAACGGAATTTTCACCTTGAAAAAGAAAAGCCTGAACTCATCGTTTCAAACTAAGATTTATAAACTTGAGGACGAACTTTGCTTTTTATGCGAATATGACGGATTAGAAGTAGAAAACCTTTTCAAGATCATGTCTACGAATACTTTAGTCATCAATAATATGAATAGACAACTCATCAAGAAAGAAATGATGCTTAAAAACACCATTGCTGAGTTAAAAGAGATCCAGGCTATGCTCATTCTTTCTGAAAAACTGAATGCCTTGGGTCAGCTCGTCGCTGGGATTGCCCACGAAATAAATAATCCAATGGCCTATGTTATGGCAAACGTAGAAATTATGGAGCAATACTCCACATCGTTAAAAGCCTTTTTTGACGATTGTGAAAAAGAAAACATTAATATAGAAAATCTCAAAGAGAAGTATGACATTAATTATATTCTTGAAGATTCTCCTCCCCTTCAGAAAGCAACCTTGGAGGGTGGGGAAAGAATTAAAAAGATTGTGTTAGAATTGAGAGATTACGCTAGAATTGACACCTCAGAGAAAAGTTATTCTAATATTGCAGAGTGTATTAAGAGCTGCGTCAATATCGCTAACCCAGAAATAAAAAGGGAGAATATTGATTTAAAATTAAACTTAGCTGAAACATCTGAAATTGAGTGCTTTCCCTCACAATTGAATCAAGTGGTTCTAAATATCATCGTTAACGCAGTACAGGCTACAGGGGAAAAGGGAAAAGTTGTCATCAATTTATACGAAACCGAGAAATTTGTTGTCGTGGAGATTAAAGATAACGGCCCTGGAATTCCCGATGAAGTGATCAGTAAAATATTTCTACCGTTCTTCACAACAAAGCTACCAGGCAAAGGTGTGGGGCTAGGGCTGAATTTAGCGTATAAAATCATTAAGGATATGCATAAGGGTGAAATCGGTGTTAGTTCAATCGTAGGTGAAGGGACAACATTTACGATTTCTTTACCAAAAGGAGTAAAATAATGGATATAAAGCGAAACTTATTGATTATTGACGATGAAGTGGAAGTTTTACATACACTGAAACGTATTTTTCATAAAGGCTATGAATTGTACGTTACTGAGAGTATACAAGAAGCCTTCAGTATCATGGAAGAAATTAATATAGGTGTTATCTTATGTGATCAGCGTATGCCTGAAATGAAAGGCACTGAGTTTTTCACACAAGTGATGGAAAAATATCCTCAGACCATAAGAATATTATTGACGGCCTATTCGGAATTAAGTGACGTTATTACTTCTATTAATGAAGCTCATATTTACAGATATGTCTCAAAACCGTGGAATTTACAGGACCTCAAGAGCTCTGTTGAGGAAGGTTTTGAAAAATATCAACTTATTAGAGATAATTTAAATATGATAGAGGCCTTAAAGAGAACCAACCAGAACCTTCTGTCAGAAATCCAAGAGCGTAGGAAGAGCGAACAGAAGGTTCTGCGACTGGCCTCGATTGTAGAGTCAACAGAAGGCGGCATTATGCTTATGACCCTTGCCGGTATTATCACCGACTGGAATAGAGGGGCGGAGATCATTTACGGCTATACTGAGGCAGAAATGATCGGTGAATCCATTATAAAGCTAATTCCCAAAGATAAACATCATGAGCTTGATCAGATGCTGTCCAGTATTGCTGAAGGAGTGTCGATGACACATTATGAGACGATACGCCAACGGGAAGACGGGGCGCTCATTAATGTCTATTACACCGTGTCCCCTATCAGAGATCAGTCGGGAAAAATTGTTGGGGTGTCGAAAATTGTGAATGATTTGACCGCTCAAAAAAAGTTAGAGAATGATATGATACGTCTGGATCAAATGAATGTGGTCGGTGAAATGGCGGCAAGCATCGCTCACGAGGTTAGAAATCCTATGACAACGGTTAGAGGTTTTTTGCAACTTCTTGAGGGACATGAAAATTCCGCTAAATGTCGCGAGTATATTCCTCTCATGATTAGTGAACTTGATCGGGCCAATTCCATCATTAGCGAATTTCTATCCATCAGTCGGACGAAAACAACAGAGGTTGTACGGTGTAATCTAAATGCCATTATAGAGCGTATTTTACCGCTTCTTCAGGTAGACGCGATTCGTGAAGAAAAATCAGTAATATCATACCTTAATGTCATTCCAGATTTGCAGTTGGATCAAGAAGAGATCCGTCAGGTCATCCTTAACTTAGTACGTAATGGGCTTCAAGCCATGGATAAAGGCGGATGTCTTACGATAACAACGTCATTAGCTAATGAAGAAGTGATTTTAGCAATACAGGATGAAGGGAAGGGCATTAATCGAGAAATAATGGACAAGTTAGGCACCCCTTTCCTCACCACTAAAGAGCAAGGCACCGGTTTAGGTTTGGCGATCTGTTTTAGTATTGCCGCACGGCATAATTCGAAAATTACTGCGGAAACCAGCCCCCAGGGCTCAGTGTTTTTCATGAAGTTTAAGTTATAATTGCTTACGTGAGTTAGTTTCATAATTCGAACCCGTTGGTATTACTGATGTTTTTAAGGCCAAAAAAAGGAGTACCTCCCCAAAACCTCGAAGAAGTGTTAGGCAACCAAACCAAACACGAGAGGTAGAAAAGGAGTACTCCCAATGCTTAGTATTCGCCAAGAAAGTCTATTCTCCTTGGAAGAAATTTTAGAAATGTCCCCGAGAGAATCATATCCACTTCTATTTGATCAACTGGATATTTCCCCGTTATTGAGAGCTGTCTCCAAAAAAGCAATACTTGGGGCTCCAACACGACTTAACTATTCAGCCATGATCTACTCTTTATTCATTCGAGTCATTGAAAGAATTCCTACGATTAAAGACTTACGAAAGCGGCTTAAGAACAGCTTAGAATTTCGTTTTGACTGCGGATTTACTATGGCTGATTCAGTTCCGAGTGAGGCTTCTTATACTAGGATGATTCAAAAGATCCATGCGTCTTCTGCTTTGGTAAACATCCAAAATGAAATGGTGTCTCAGGCTTTTCAAGAAGGGTTCATCGAAGGTGATGTTGTTGCCATAGATGCCACTCACATTGAAGCGAGAGATCGATTTCCTGAGAAAAAGAGGGATGAAGAGGCACCAATCAAACCATCACCCAAAAAACGCGGACGAAAATTCAAGGCTGAACGGGAGAAGTGGCTCAAAGAACAACTGGAACGGGAAGAGAATCAACCCCTTTTTCAGAAGAAAAT
>Ga0075525_10000059_pt1 | contig 41899 bp, 25 predicted proteins | sample NGEPertwo_FD_74795 | JGI IMG/M metagenome (GOLD analysis project Ga0075525, IMG submission 74795) | Arctic peat soil microbial communities from the Barrow Environmental Observatory site, Barrow, Alaska, USA - NGEE Permafrost154B-two | ecosystem: Environmental > Terrestrial > Soil > Wetlands >...
GAAGCAGTTTTTTCCATATCCTGCCATTGCTGAAAGGTCTTTTGAACTTGGTCGTTCGACAAAAGCGGTCCCCTGAAATTCCGTTCCAGCGACATCAATCCCTGGGCAACACCTTCGGTATAATTGGGTCCGATAAAGTACCGCGCATAATCACGCAGTGTTTCAAGTACTGGTATTGAAGGATTCCAGTCCAGGTCACTCCAAACCATTTTATTCACATCATCATTGGTCCCTTCCGAATAACTAATACTTCCCTGTGCCAATGAGGCATACAGGTTGTGAATGTATTTCTCGTCCTCAGGACGCGGATTGATACATTCACGGCCCAATGTCATGGCGAATGCAATATCCCAGTCGGGAATGGGATACTGGCAGCTGTAACTATGTGTGATATCGGGGTAAAGTCGGATCTTAACCAATGGATTGATCAACTTTTTCACTTCCGGGAGCGGTGTTTTTATCCATGGACCGTAAACAATACCTCCAAACCAATCATACTGCCGATTGACGTGCTGATAAAATTTCCGGTACCATTCGGCAGAGGGTTTAAATACCTGCGGAGAAACCCATATTTTGGCATTCGGGTGATATTTGTGCAGTATAACAGCCTCTTTCTCCAACCAGCTAAATAGTTCATCCGGTTCAAGTTCGCCGGGGTCTCCTGCCGGGACAAAGAGTGCATCCAGTTTCGGCAATACGCTGAAAACCTTTTCGCGTTCATCGAGTTCCTTTCGGATCGAATCGGGTGATGAATAATTACTTCCCATATTGGGGTACCACATCCAAACGTCAAGTCCATATTCCTTGCAGATTCTCGATTGTTCTGCAATCATCTTAATGGCAGGCAATTTCATGTTGAGGCTTGTGAAATTATCATCCGTGCGCGGAGGCATGATCTCAATGCTGTTTGCCCCGAAAATGGCAAGGTCCCTGATATAGCAGTCGTATTGTGCGACACTCCATGCATCATATGCATTTGTTTTGGGTCGGTACCCCAACTGGTGACCGCGAATAGAGTAAGCAGGAGTTGAAGAAATATTTGTATTCTCTGGAACAAGTACCTGACCGGTACGCATCTCCACTATTCTCAATAAACGACCGACACCATAGAGCGCACCACGTTCGTCATGCCCTGCAATGACGATCGAATGATCATCTGTGAAAGCAATTTTATATCCGTCTTTTCCTGTTGCCGGTAGTTTATTTATTGCAGCTTTGTATGATTCATGGAGTCTATCCGTCTGTTCTTCAGTACAAATTACAATAATTTGTTTGTTTTTTGAGGTTAATTTCTCCGTTAATGGAAGAAGAATATCTGTTCGTTTCTGTATCTCTTCCTGCAAAACCTGAACTGCCTTTTGTAACTGAATATTCTTCTTCACAGGGAGGAAAATAGATGCCTTTGAGAAATCGGTTAGTTGAGCAGATGATACAAAAGATAAAAGCAGGCTTAGAATAAATGCACTGGCTATTCGTTTTAGATTCATTGTTATGGTTGTTTATTCAAAAATAACAACAGCGGGAATTATATTCCAAAAGAATAATAGACAATTCTAATGATAAAATCGCAAAAATTACCTGACATTTTTCTTAAAGATTTTAACGCAGTGACGGTTAAAACAAAGCAAATTAATTGAACGGTTAATATATGATGTGATTCTTACAATATATTGGAAGTAATCAGAGATCCGTTGGTATAATTTTGGTTATCACAGGATACTTAATAATTGTCGGTTTCGAAGAATTGATTTTATAAACGTCAACGGGAAGTATAAACCACAAACAGCATTTCTCCTATGAAAAAGCAATGGATAAGTATATTAATAGTTGGAATGGCTTTTGGAACTGCGTGGGCCATCCGGGGTCAGTTTGGGCATGAGCAGGGAGCTGCATGGGCGGCAGGAATTGGAGCATTGGCTTTGGTGCTGGTCGCCCAACGGAAGGATTGGTACTCAAAAATGTTGTTGATTGCGTTTAGTTCAGCTATTGGATGGGGAGCCGGAGGTATGATTAGCTATGGGAAAGTGGTTGGCTACGGACGAAGTGATGACTTTCTGAATGCTTCCTATGGTTTACTGATGCTTTTTGTAATTGGGGGATTGTTCGGGCTGCTGGGTGGTGGCTTTGTTGGGCTGACATTGGATTCTTCCGAACAAAAGAGTGTCAAGTGGGGAAGTCTTGTTGCGGAGATGGCTGCCGGAGGTCTGATTGGCTATTACATTCTGATTGAACAACTTGAATTGTTGATGACGCCTCTGCGCTCGGAAGCCTGGGCCATTTGTTTCGGAGCAGGAGTGGCCATGATCTGGCACATGGCAAGGAATAATCACAATTCACCATTAAGGGTTGCCTATTATTCGGCTATGGGGGCAGGTTTTGGATTTGCTTTTGGAAATTTCCTGCAAATACTGGGAACCGTTTTGGAGATTAATTTTAACATGTGGAACGTAATGGAATACAGCATTGGATTTTTCGGTGGTAGCTCAATGGCTTATGGCGTATTTAGTTCCGAATGGCCGGAAGAATCTTTACCTCCGAAAAGATGGGAAAACGAAATCGCTTCATTCGTGATTTTTGCTTTTATCCCCTACCTTGTTTTATCGAATGGTCCACTCCTTGAACCCATTTTCGGAAGTTCAGAGGCCATTCCGAAACCGGATAGTATTTCGATATGGGGTAGCATCACGGCAATTATATTAATATTAGCTGTCGCATTGACAGGTTGTTATAGAACTGTAAAATCTAAGGATCCGTTCGAAAGGAAGGATGTACGATTGCTTTTCATTGTCTATTTTGCCGCCTATATTCTTATCAGTTATTGCGTCACAGGAGCCTTCACAGGGATATTCCTCTCAAATCATCAACTATACGTCGTTAATTTTATTGTCGTGCTGATTTTGCTGGGGAAACACCTACCTGCATTCATCAGAAATCCGGTTCCGGGGATTAATAGTAAACATTGGTGGTTGTATGCCATTGCGATCGTCTCTATCGTTATGCTACTATCTTTCGTTGCGATCAATTTGCATGGACAACTGGGTGGAGCCAATGACCGGTTCTTGCCTTTTTAAACATTTTTTCGCCGAAAGATGTTAAAATATTTGAATAATTACAGAATCGTAATCCGATTGTAATTGAATATTAATCTAAATGTAATTAAATATTAACATCTATTTCCCGTTAACGGGATAATTCAAGGTTTTTGAGGTTAAAATTAGATGTAATTTGAATAAAATTCCATAAGCGTGAAGTTTTTTTGTTTTTAATCTTTGTTGCATTAATAGTTGTTGTTTTTAACATCTGTTAATAAAAACTAAATTGAATTATGTCTCTTTTATTAATATTAAAATTTTTATCTATGAAAAGAAAAATCTCGCAATTACTCCTTTTGGGTATGCTTGTACTTTTTGCAAGTAGCACGTTTGCCCAAATAAAAGTGAAAGGAGTTGTTAAAAGCACCTCCGGAGAAGTGCTTCCGGGGGTATCTATCGTAGTCAAGGGTACGACGACTGGTGTTGTTTCCGATTTTGATGGAAAATACAATATAACAGTTCCAGGTGCACAGTCTGTACTTGTTTATTCTTTCGTCGGAATGCAGAATCAGGAAATTACTGTGAATGGTAAAACTGTAATCGACATCACATTGACTGAAACAACCATTGGTGTTGATGAAGTCGTTATAACTGCTATGGGTATTACAAAAGCGAAGAAGTCATTGGCTTATTCGGTAAGTGAAGTAAAATCGGATGAGCTGATCAAAGGTGGAAACACGAATGTGATGAAATCGCTCGACGGTAAAGTAAGTGGTTTGAACCTGACCAGTTTAAGTAGTGATCCTACTTCGTCGGTTTTGGTGAATATTCGTGGTACTACCGTAATGCCTTCCGCCAACGATGCCAACGTTTCAACCAAAGGGCAGCCTTTGTATGTAATTGATGGAATTCCTGTCGGAAATCAAACATTTACATCTAAGAATGGGGTTGACTTCGGTAACATCCTTTCGCAATTAAACCCGGAAGATATTGAAAGTGTTACCGTTCTTAAAGGAGGTAGTGCCGGTGCATTGTATGGTTCCGAAGGGGGAAACGGGGTAATCATGATCACAACCAAATCAGGAAAAAGTGGTAAAAAAGGGATTGGTGTCTCAGTTTCTACTTCTGCAACAATGGATTCTCCTTATCAGATGATGGATGGACAGCATCAGTTTGGTCAGGGAGAACGTGCTTTTGAATGGCAGTATGACAATACCGATACCTGGGGTCCTGCACTTGACGGTAGCTATACCAGTGATTTCTGGAATACGAAGACACAGAAATGGGATAATGGTCCGCAATATTCAGCTAACGAAAACAGGTTGAAAGCATACCTGCAGACGGGGAGCACAGTTACTACCAATGTAAATGTTACCGGTAATTACGATAAAGGCTCTTTCCGTTTGTCGCTCACCAATATGGGCAACGAAGGTGTAATGCCAAATACGAAGACCAACCAGAAGTCAATCACAATTGCTTCGGAGTATAAGCTGACAGATAAGATAAGGATTTCTACCAATGCAAGTTATGTGCGCACATATTCTCCGAATAAGGCCAACGTTGCAGGATCGGGTAGTGTTATTAATGAGCTTTTATTTGACTTTCCGAATAATCTTCAACCACTTGCCGACATGAAGGAATATTGGATGAAGGGTTTTGAAGGGACACTACAGAACGGTGCGATGATGAAGGATAATGGTATTGATGTTGCCACTCCGAACCCATGGTGGGTTACTTATGAAAAGATCAACCGCTTCACGCGCGATAATTTCTTCGGCAAATTGCAGTTGGACTGGCAATTAAATAAAGATTTCGCTTTGATACTACGTTCCGGAATGGAAAATGTGGTTGAAAACTATGAATACCGTCAGTCTTTTGGTGCAAAATCGTTATCAAGCAGGGGTGGATCCGGAGATGGAATGTTCCAGACCAATCTTGATAAAAGTTTGAACATCAATTCAGACGCTATCATATCCTTTAACAAATCAGTTGGTAAATTTGACATCACGGCTGTTGGTGGTGTAAACTACGCCTATAGCAATACAAATTCTTACGCTGTTACGGCCGGAGCACTTTCGGTTCCCGGTTTATTCACAATGGCTAATGTCTTTCCCGGAAGATTAACAGCTGATTATGCCTGGGGTGTTGGTCCTTCTTATAGCGTTTACGGAACAGCTGATGTAGCCTGGAATAAACAACTCTTTCTTGGTGTCACCGGACGTAATGATTGGAAAGGTAATTTGCCGGAAGAAAAAATCAATTATTTCTACCCTTCCGTATCACTATCCTGGATAGCATCAGAAACATTCAAATTGCCTGAAGCGATCAACCTTTTAAAAATACGTTTGGGTCTGGCCAATGTTGGAAACGGACTTACAAAACAAAGACCAGTTGATACATATACGTTTAATTCACCCGATTGGTCCGGTTCTGTAAAAACGGCAAATATCAATGCGACATTGGTTGATCCTAATATCAAACCAATGCAATCAATTACCAAAGAAGCTGGTATAGATCTTTGGGTTTTAAACAAATTGGTTCAGTTTGATTTCACCTATTTCCAAAAAGATCAAAATAACCAACTTGGAAATATTCCGGTGGTTCAGGGAACCGGATTTACCGGAATGACCACCAATGTTGGAGATGTCAGGAGCGAAGGTTTTGAGTGGGGACTGACTTTAAATCCTGTCAGATCAAAGGACTGGAACTGGGATTTTACAGCCACTTATACTCATTATATTGCTCATATTCAGCGTTTATCTCCTCAGTTTGCACCTAACGGTTATATATTTGCTCCTTACGACGGTAAGACAGTTGTGAAACTTGCTGTAGGTGAGGAGATCGGGAATATTTATGAACAAAACCCAATCTTACGGGTAAAAACGGGAAAATATGCCGGTATGCCTCTTCTGGACGGTAGTGGTGGCGAATTTCAAAATTCACCCGACCAAAATGATAGGGCGCAACTGGGTAATTATAATCCGAAATTCATAATGGGTTTTAACACTACATTGAGATATAAAAGATTTTCATTGAATTTGGTTGGTGCTCTGCGTGCAGGAGGAAAATATGTATCAGTCAACCAGCAATATATGGAATCAAATGGTAAGGCACCTACAACCTTGGGTTCCGGACCGAACAATCCATGGTGGATGGGTGGCCGCACGCCTGAGTTAGGCGGTATGGCATGGCCGGCTGAAGGTTCAAGTGCTTACGATGCAATCAACTCCAACAATGATGGCCAGCGTTCTGATTTTCATGATGCCAGCTATGCAAAGGGTGTTTTTGTAAATCCAAATTTCGATGGGACAACTCCTACGGATGCAGACTACATCGTAAATGGTGCGGATCTCAATAATACCTTTTATCAGTTTCCTTACAATAGTTATGGTGACGTTATATGGAATTTCACATCCACCAGAACTTACGATGCGACCAACTTCAAATTAAGGGAAGTTTCGCTCACTTACTCATTACCCAATTCAGTGACCAAAAGACTTGGGGTAAATAATGTGAACATAGCATTGATTGCCAGAAACGTTTATCAATGGAATGCGTCGGGTCGCGACGAAGATCCCGAATCGGCATTCACCGGAGTAGGAACGAATCAGGGTATTCTAAGGGCAACATTGCCAAGTGTACGTTCTATTGGATTTAAACTTGGTTTTGATTTTTAATACTTGACTTTCATTATAAAAAATAGAATAATATGAAATCATATCTCACAAAAACATTCGCCTTTATTTTACTTATAGGAGTTGTTTCCTGTAGTAAAGACGATTTAAGGCAATACGATGCGCTTCAGCAGAAAAATGCGGTGGAGAATTTGAATGACCCCTATCTTTTATCGTCAATCATTACGAAAACCACCCTTTTTTACCAGAACATTGGTTGGGGAACTACCATGCTTCCCGGTGCTACTCAGTACACTGAACGGAATTATCAGGGTGGTGACAATACTTACCAGGGATTTAAAGGTCTTCCTGTCGATATGTACACCGCGATGGATATGTTGAAATTCATCGATGCTTCCATTAAATTGGCAGACGCCAGGGGTTCAAAAACACATGTCGGCATCTTTACCACTTTCAGGGTGCTGTTATTTTCCTATATGACAGATTTCTATGGTGATGTGTATTATAGTGAAGCTTTAAAAGGACGTGAAGGGATTTTATACCCTGTCTACGACAAGCAGGCTGATATTTATACAGGTCTTTTAGCTGAACTTGACGGGGCCAGCGCAAATATTTCGAGTGGCACAGAAACAATCAACGCTACTTATGATCTGATGTTTGCAGGTGATAAAGATCAATGGCTAAAATTCTGTAATTCATTAAAATTGCGCCTATTAATGCACGAGTCGGCAAAATTGGCGGATGCAGGGACTAAAATAGCAGCAACTGCTGCATTAAAGATCCTTTCGGATGATGCCGATATGAATGCCTCTATCGCATACGTTGGGACACACGGTGATGTTGGATCAACTCCAAGCAATTCATGGATTGGTGGCTCAAATGGCTGGGGCGTTCCAAGTGATGAGTTCAATAAAAGAAGACCCTGCAAAACATTGGTAGATATGTTGCTCTCTTATAATGATCCCCGTGCTGCAGTTTGGTTTGCTCCAGTTGAAAAGCCTTGGACTTCTGATCCTGCAAAAAATGGGGTAAGCTTTGATACAACAGATCCAAACGGATACACGTATAGTTCAACATGGGAATTCATTGATTTAGGTAATCCCGATATTGCTTCCCAGGCTGAAAATATATTGGATAAAGACAAAGTCTATGTCGGATTTGTGGCTGGTATGCCCGGTGACTGGAAGAATGGAAATGGTCATTATGATACGGATAAAGGTGGTGTAGTTGGGAACTTCAAAGTATCTAAATACTCCAAATTGTTTCAGGAAAATGCTCATAGTCTGCTTAGAGCACAAATTATGAACAAAGACGAAATCCAGTTTGACCTTGCAGAGGCTGCAGTAAAGGGATTTATTACAGGTAGTGCCGACACTTATTACAGAACAGGAATCAGGTATTCAATGAAACGTTGGGGTGTAAGTGATGATGCGATTACGACTTATTTAGCTCAGGCAAGTATTTCGTTACCTGGCGACAACCCTGGCATGCTGGCGAAAATTGCTGAACAGAAATGGATTGCACTCTTCTCTGTTGCATCTGAAGCTTATCTTGATTTACGCAGAACCAAATTGCCGAATATTTTCAGCAATGGTTATTTGGCAAACTATCCTTTCCCGCTTCGTTACCGGTATCCGGGGAATGAGCCAGGACAAAATGTAGACGCTTATAATAAAGGTGTTGCTACATTGGTTCCTGCTGTTGATGATCAGTTTTCTAAAATGTGGTTGCTTCAATAGGTTTTCATAAATACAACTATAATGATGAAAAGGGTGCTGTTGATTGATCCGACAGCGCCTTTTTTTTGAATTACTTAGAAATGTATTCTTCTAAAGTATTTCTAACTATCAACTGTTTTATCTTTTTTAATCATGATGCAAATTAAAATCTCACTGATTTCTGTTGTTTGCTATTTCTTAATAACTATTGCGTTGGCAGATAATATAAAAGCCCAGCGGCCTGTTTACAAAGACATCCCATTTTCGCAGGATTATAGCATCAAATTCTATCTGACTAATGAATGGACGAATATAAAGAAAGTCTATACTGACAGGAATGGCGTTATTCAGATGCTATCCTCCGATGGTCTATTAAAGCCGAATGCCGGTGCATTTCTTTTCCCGGGAACGATTGTCGCAGACGGGTCATACCGGCCTATGTCGGATAAGAAAATTGTAGATATGGGAGTTTACGATCATCAGTTTGTTTATCTTGATAGTGCAGTGGTATTTAGCAACGCCTGGGCTGGCAGTCTGTTTTCGAAACATGAAATGCCCAACGTCCGTCTTTTTGCGGGAGGAGCTGATTTTACATTTTTGATTTCAGATGGAGCAACTTTAAAATGCATCAAAGATTCAAAGTTACTTTGGTCAGGGAAAATTGCCGATCCAATCATCGGAATCAGGTATTCTTTTGAAAATAAGAGTTTTTGGATATTGGGAAGTAAATCGCTGACCAGCTTTTCCTTGAAAGATAAAAAATTAGTATCCATTTTTGAAGGGGCCGGTTTTACATCTTTCGATCTGATTGATAAGGGAACCAAGACGATTATCGGAACAAACAACGGCTATTTCGGGATTAACAATGTTACAAGGAATCAGATCGGTGACAAACACCAAAATCTTCCGTGCAACGAAATTACTACCGTGGAAGAGATCAACGGTAAGGTTTGGTTTGGATCAACCTTCGGTGCATTCATGTTGCGCGAAGATGGAAAGTACAATTATTACAATGGCGAACGTTGGTTACCCGGTGATCAGGTTATCCAGGTGACCGAAGGTCCCGAAAATTCTGTACTTGTGTTGACCAATAAAGGATTAGGGCAGATCTGCTTCAGGGATATGACATTGGAGGATAAGGCGATGCATTTCGAAAAGCAGGTTCGGCAACGCCATATCCGGAATGGATTCAATGCTTCGCTGGAAGGGATGAAACATGGTGATCTATCCACAGGATACCTAAAGGATTCGGATAACGACGGTTTATGGACTTCGATGTATTTGGGGGCGGAGATATTCAGGTATGCAGTGACCAAATCTGACGATGCTTTACAAAATTGCCTGGAGTCTTTGGATGCGATGGAACGACTTTATACCATAACCTCTATCCCTGGTTTTCCGGCACGATCGTTCGAGAGAAGGGGAAATATGGACAGGTTATCTGATCCTGACAGGTGGCAACATGCCAGTGATCCTGAGTGGGATTGGAAATCTACAACCAGTAGTGACGAAGCGATCGGGCATATATTTGCCTTGGGTGCAATGGCCGAACTCATCGATAATCAACCTATGAAGAACAGGGCAATCCACCTGATTGATATCTTAGTGCAACACATTGTTGAGCATGATTATTATCTCGTCGATTTTGACGGCAAACCAACTACATGGGGCCGGTGGAATCCTGAATATGTAAATGCACATCCCAAAAATGTTGGAGACCGGAAAATCACCTCTTCCAATATCATTGCAATGTTACAGACCGCCTACCGTTTCACACATAAGGAGATCTATAAAGAGAAGGGATTGGAACTCATGGAAAAATATGGGTATCTTGACAATTTAATGCGACCAATGAGTGAGATCGGTATCGCACCTGCGGATGCAAGCGAATTGAGTAAAGAGTTATCAGATGCATGGAACCATTCGGATGATGAAATGTATTTCCTTGGATACTGGGGATTATACCGGTACGCTTTTAATAATGATCTGAAAGCCAAATATAAAGAGGCCATCATCGACCATTGGAAGATTGAAAGACCCGAAAAAGAGGAAGCCTGGAATATTTTCACAGCTATGGTGAGCGACGAATTTGATCTGAAGGAGGCAGTATGGTATCTCCAGGAACACCCGATGGATATGATTAATTGGGATATTGTGAACAGCCATAGGAAAGACATTGAATTCATTGCACCAAATTTCAGAAATCAGACCCTCAAAGAAGTTTTACCTCCTGATGAAAGACCCGTACAACGGCACAATGGAAATATGTTTAATATTGACAAAAAAGGTGGTAATGGTACCGGTGAAGAAAGTGCCGGAGATATCTGGTTATTACCTTATTGGATGGGACGATATTTTGGTGTGATCAGCACACCCTTAAAGGGAAATGAAAAAGTGAAAGAATGAAACGAGCATGGTCTGACAAACACAAAATAGGATGTTTATCCGTCAGCTGACGAATTCATGCGAGTTCCACACCGTTGACTAGGAACGAAAGAATGACAACTTTAAATACGAATTGAATATTAATAACTTACAAAAATTTAAACGTGTGAAAAGCCTTTTCTCTAAACTATTAATCTGTTCGGTTTTTCTCCTTGCGGCAACCGGATGCTTTTTCAATGACGTTAGTCAGGAAATGTCAGTGAAGGATGTCATGGACAAAACCATTTCAGGTTTGTATCAGAAAATGAGTGCAAAAGAATTATCCGGACTGGATAATGATCAGGTAATGGCTTTATTCTCTGATCAGGAAAAACAGGTACTCTCAACCCGGCACTGGATGTTTAGCGTAAATGTTCCGGTTGTAGTCTCTGTGATGCGAAGTGAAAAACAAAAAATAGTCCCTTTTTGGCTACCCAAAAGTGGTTTTGTAAAAACCGATATGACGTTGAAAAATGAGCAGACAACTTACGAAGTGTGGCAAAAATCTTTTGGTGTCGGTAAGGTTGGCCTTGGAGTTAATGGTTTTGAAGATTATCAGTTGCATTACTTTGTTTCAGTGGCGCCACAAAACAAAAATGATAAACTCGAACTAAGTAATTTTTTTCCTGAAAATCAATTTGTTGGTGTGTTGAAAGATAGTGCATTTACATATCACGACTGGGATGAGCTGGTTTTAACCAACGTCCCTGAAGCATTGAAAGGACAAAAACTACTGACCACGATCCGAGGTCGTGGCGTTGAAACGCACCTGATAGGCGCTTTCAGAACGACTGATTATCCTTCCTCGAAAACACCCGATCAGGTGATGTTAACCTGGAGCTCCAACCCTTCAACCGGGATCGATATTCAGTGGCGTACCGACACAACTGTTGCCGACGGAACAGTGAAATACCGTGTGAAAGGTAGTTTTGAAGAATTATCGGCAACGGCCACAAGAATTCGAATGGAAGATCGCGTTTTGATGAACGATCGGTATATCAATCATTTTACAGCAGAACTTCGGGATTTGAAGCCTGGAACTACCTACGAATACCAGGTTGCACCACAATCTGATTGGTCTGATAAATATACTTTTTCGACTGCTGCTGATGATGGTCAGTTTTCATTTATATGGTTTGGCGATACCCATTATTCTCCGAAATTCGGAGAGCTCGTTAATGCAGCTGAAAAAGCGCATCCCGATGCTGCCTTTTATTCCATTGCAGGCGATTTGGTGAGTGATGGATTGTACCGGAATCAGTGGGACGATCTGTTTGCCTATTCAAAAGAGGTAATCTGCCGCAAGCCGTTGATGTCAGTTCCGGGGAATCATGATAACCGGCTGGGACTTGGAGCAAAGACATATCGCGACGAATTTAGTTATCCTAAAAATGGTCCCGATGGCGTTGAAAAGGAACAAACGTATGCTTTTACCTATAAAAACGCGTTGTTCCTGATGATCGACGCCACTTCTCCGATGGACGTTCAAACACCGTGGATCGAAGAACAGCTTGCCAAAACAACCGCCACCTGGAAATTTGCAATGTTCCATTTCCCTCCGTACAACTGGGAGGAACCCTATTTCAACATTCAAAAAGCATGGGTGCCCATCTTCGATAAATACCATGTTGATATGGTGATGAGTGGACACATTCATTATTACATGCGCTCAAAGCCTATGAAAGGTGGGCTGGTTGTTCCATTTTACAATAATGGAACTGCCTATGTGATTTCTGTTGGAATCCCGACAAATCCTCATCCGATTACAGACGAACCTTATGCTGCTGTCCGGAATACCGATGGCCACCTTTATCAATACATGACCATCAAAGGCAAGGAATTGAAGTACCAATCAGTGAACTTTGAGGGTAAATTGATTGACTCGTTTTCAGTTAAAAAATAGTTTAATCAGCGTTGAATGAAATCATTGATATTGAATCACTAAAATCATAGAAATGGAAAATTTATCTCGCAGAACCTTCCTGAAGTCAGCCTCTGTTGCGGCAGCGGGAACATTAATTATTCCGAACCTGTTTAGCTGTTCGGCAAATAACAAACTAAATATTGCGATAATTGGCGTTGGCGGCAGGGGACAGGATAATTGGGAAACGCTGTTTGTTGATGCCAATGACAACGGGAAAAAACAAGACGGGCCCCAAAGAAAAGTTTTGACTGAAAATGTGGTGGCCCTGTGTGATGTTGACGAAAAACGTGCGGCCGAAGGTTTTAAAACTTTTCCCAAGGCAAAAAGGTATAAAGATTACCGGGTCATGTTCGACGAAATGGCCAACGAAATTGATGCTGTGATCATTTCAATTCCTGACCATTCACACTTTGCCGCAACGATGGTAGCCATGCAGTTGGGAAAACATGTTTATGTTGAAAAACCTTTGGCACACAATATCTGGCAGTTGCGTACAATGAAAAAGGCCGCTAAACATTATGGGATTGTTTCGCAGATGGGGAATCAGGGTCACACAACCAATGGCATCCGTCAAATCAGAGAGTGGTACGAAGCCGGAGTGCTCGGTCAGGTCAAAGAAGTTCATGCATGGTTTGGTCCATTCGATTCTAAACCGGGCGGATACTGGACCAAACCCGACAGTTTTCCACCATCTGCTCAACCGGTCCCCGAAGGTTTAGACTGGGACTTATGGCTGGGTCAGGCGGCTGAACGTCCTTTCAACAGCGCGTATGCCCCAAAGTCATGGAGAGGTTTTTACGATTTTGGAAATGGGATGTTGGGCGATTGGTCATGCCATACCCTTGATGGTCCATTCTGGGCATTGGATCTTGGAATGCCCCACACGGTTGAGGCAACGGTTCCAAATCCGGTGCCTGATCATAGTTTTATACCTGATGAATCGGTAATTGCTTATCAGTTTGGCGCCCGTGGTGACAAAGCACCTGTGAATTTATTCTGGCACGAAGGTGGTTCGAAGCCTGACATTCGTCCTGAATGTGGTGTAACTGAGTTGCCAGGTTCTGGCATGGTGATGATTGGCGAGAAGAAAACCTTAATTACGGGCGGAAGGCCTAACAATCCCAAGCTGATGGTTCCGGAGGAAGAGTGGCAGGCATTCCTGAAAAATCCGCCGGCACAAACATTCGCAAGAATTGGCGAAGAACAACCACAGAAGGAATGGATCGATTGCATTAAAAACAAAACGCTTCCCGGATCGAATTTTGATTATTCAGCCGAATTATCAGAAATGGCGCTAATCGGTGTATTGGCTCAGAAATTCGCCACTAAAATTGAATATGATGCTCCAAATATGAAGATTACAAACCGGCCTGATATCGATGCGTTCGTTAAGGTGCCTGTCCGTAAAGGGTGGTCGTATGGCGAAGGTATCTGAAAATAAGATTGCTGGATTTGAATCATGAATATATCCCGGCATATTTATAAATTTGATCATCTTAAAACAGATCATCATGAAGCACTTCTTCTTCCGGTTAATAGTTCTCTGTTTTGTATTTGGTTCAGGAATTGAATACACTGCTTTTGCCCAATCTGACAACCCGATTGATCATGTGAATCCATTCCTCGGAACAGATTTCTTTGGCCATACTTTCCCGGGTGCTTCGCGTCCGTTTGCAATGGTTCATTTAAGTCCTGATATGAATACGCAGGGCTGGACCTATTGTGCCGGATACATCTATTCCGAAAACTCCATCATGGGTTTTAGCCACACACATTGGAGTGGTGTAGGAATGGTAAACGGGGGAGAGGTGATGTTGATGCCAACTGTAAGCGCTAAACTTCAGACGGTTCCCGGATCACCCGAAAATCCGGGTGAAGGATATCGTTCCAGATTTGACCATGAAGACGAAGTTGCAACTCCCGGGTATTATTCAGTTGTTTTGAAAGACTATAATGTAAGAGCTGAATTGACGTCCACCCAAAGAGCCGGATTTCATCGCTATACTTTCCCAAAGTCTGAAAATTCACGGATTATCCTGGATTTGGGACATCAGATCGGAAGTAATTCATCCAATGATTTATCGGAATTAACAATATTGGATAACAGCCGGATCGAAGGGGTGAAAAGTGCCGGTCTTGGTAAAGTCTACTTTGTAGCCGAATTCAGTAAACCTTTCCGGTATTACGGAACGTTCGACAACGATTTGAAAACGCCCGAATCGGGAGGAAGTATCTGGCCTTATAAAAATGGTGAGACCGGAAAAAATATCGGTGCATTTGTCACGTTTCGCACTTCTGAAAAGGAACAGATATTGGTGAAAGTTGGAATTTCGTATACAAGCGTTGAGGGTGCAAGAAGGAACCTCAATGCCGAGATTCCTTCTTGGGATTTTGACAGGATCAGGAATGAGTCGCGCCAGATATGGGAAAAAGAGCTGGCTAGGATTAAAATCGAAGGTGCCACCGATGATCAGAAAGAGATTTTTTATACGGCGATGTACCATTCTTTTCTGGCCCAGTATATCTCGCAGGATGTGGATGGAAAATACATGGGATCCGACAAAAAAGTGCACGAAGCAAAAGGATTCGATTTTTACGGATCATTCTCCTGCTGGGATACTTACCGTTCGCAGCATCCGCTGCTGACCATCACCGCGCCGGAACATGTAAATGATTTTATCAGGTCAATAGTTGCAAAGACGAAGGATTATGGCTGGCTTCCCGCGCAACATTTTTTGAATGTATATGGTGAAACAATGGTTGGCGATCACCTGATCCCGGTTATTGTGGACGCTTATCAGAAAGGTTACAGGGATTTTGATGTGAATTTCCTGTACGATGCGATGCGTAAAAAAGCATTGGAAGCGCCGAAACTACCCGTTCCGCCTACTGCCGGAAGATCAGGTCTTAAGTTTTATATAGAATTGGGATATACGCCGGTCGACAAAGTAACCGAGTCGGTTCCAAATACATTGGAACTGGCATACGACGATTGGTGCATTGCCCAGCTTGCCAAAGAATTGGGAAAGAAAGACGATTACAAACTGTTTATGAAAAGGGCGCACAATTACCGGAATTTGTGGGACCCCCTTACCCGGTTTATGCGCCCAAAGATGACCGATGGTTCGTGGCTCGAAGCTTTGAACGGGCGTGAACAGGATATCTTAAAAGTGGGTGAGCATTCGTATTATAAATATTTCGATCCGCTGTTGGTCGGGAAACGCCCGAACCGACACTATACCGAATCGAATGCCTGGCAATACATCTGGTCGGTTCAGCACGACGTTAAGGGATTGATCAATTTATTTGGGGGGAATAAGGCATTTACCGCTAAACTGGATACTTTTTTTGAGATGAGCCCCAATATCACGCCTCCGAAATATGTGGGCGTGGTGGGTACGATCGGGCAATATGTGCATGGCAATCAACCCTCGCACCATGTGGCTTACCTGTATGATTTTGCGGGTGAACCCTGGAAAACCCAGCTCAGAGTCCGGCAGGTAACCGAAGAACTCTACCGGAGTGGCCCTGGAGGATTGTGCGGCAACGAAGATATGGGATCACTTTCGTCATGGTATGTGCTGAGTGCAATGGGCTTTTACCCTGTTACGCCCGGAAGTCCGTATTATGCAATCGGAAGTCCCCTATTCGGAAAAGTAACGATTGATGCAGGCAAAGGCAAAACATTTACGATTAAGTCCAATAATAACTCTCATCAAAATAAATACATCCAATCAGCAAGCCTGAACGGAAAACCAATCAACAGAACCTGGATTTCGCAAAAGGAAATTACAGATGGTGGAAATCTTCTTTTCGAAATGGGACCGGAACCAAACAAAAAGTGGGGAAGTAAACCGGAAGATGCGCCGCCGTCGATGAGCCAAAAATAATTACAAGCGTATTTTCTCCTTTTTCAAAGCATTTCAGAACTATTTTCGTTTACTTTATTGAATATTTATGTCCAAAATTTAGGGTAAACCAATTAACCATCCGAATGAAAAATCTATTGATCCTTTTGAGTGCCACCTTGGTATTCTCTTGTTCTCCTGCAACGAAGAATGACGGTGAATCTACCATCGAATATAAAAACATAGAAAAACACATCGTTGAACTTTCTTCCGATCGCTACATGGGACGGATGCCGCTAACCCCCGGCGAAGGTATTACCGTTGATTACATTGCTGGACAAATGAAGGAGATAGGTCTGGAGCCGGCTAATAACGGAAGTTATTTTCAGGAGGTTCCATTGTTGGCCGTCAGCTCTAAAATATCGAACACGCTTGATTTTAATACACCGAAAGGTAAGTTGAAATTTGATAAACTGGTTGATTATGTGACTTTTTCGCGCCGGATGGATGCCGAACCGTCACTCGATCAGTCAGAACTTGTATTTGCCGGTTTTGGAATTACAGCACCTGAATATGCACGTGATGATTTTCAGGGAATGGATCTGAAAGGGAAGACAATTCTTGTATTTGTGAACGATCCTGGTTATGGAACATCGGATGCTTATTTCAAAGGGAATACAATGACTTATTATGGTCGCTGGACTTATAAATTTGAAGAGGCTGCCCGGCGCGGTGCGAAAGGTTGTCTGATCATTCATGAAACCGGACCGGCCGGATATCCATGGCAGGTGGTAAGCAACAATGGCGAATCAACCAAACTGTATCTGAATCCCGATAATAGTTACCAGGATCGGTGTGCTTTTGAAGGATGGATCTCGCAAACTGCAGCTGAACAACTGTTCTCGGCATGTGGAATGAGCTTCGATCAGGCAAAAAAGATGGCAATTCAGAAAGATTTTAAACCTGTCACTTTACCCGTAAAAGTTTCAGGCTGGATGAAAAGCACGTTCGAAACGAAAGCTTCCCGGAATGTTTGCGGATTGATCCGAGGCAATAAACATCCGGATGAAGTGGTTGTCTATACTGCCCACTGGGATCATCTGGGGGTTGGTAAAAAGGTGAAAAACGATAGTATTTACAATGGTGCAACCGACAATGCAAGTGCAGTTTCATGGATGCTCGAAATTGCAAGAGGTTTTAAAGCGGGACCGCCACCTGAACGTTCAGTTTTGTTTATTTCGGTAACAAGCGAAGAATCCGGCTTATTAGGTTCCTCCTATTATGCAGAACATCCGTTCTTTCCGATGGCAAAAACAGTTGCTTGCATCAATACCGATGTGATGATGTTTCTTGGAAAATTTAAAGATGTGATGCTGACAGGAAGCGGACAGTCGGAACTGGACGAATGGGTAAAAAAAGAGGCGGAAAAGCAGGGGCGATATATTGCACCTGATCCAAATCCCGAGAATGGGATGTATTTCAGGTCCGATCAGTTTCCTTTGGTGAAAAAAGGGGTCCCTGCCATTTATGCTAAAGGCTACACCGATGCGGAAAAATACGGGAAAGCGGAGACTATGAAGATCGTTGACCGCTATTGGAAGGAGACTTATCACAGTCCGTTCGATGAATACCATCCTGCCACCGATGACCTAAGCGGAATTGTTGAGGACGCCAAATTACTCTTTCACGTGGGAACAAATCTGGCAAACTCCGAAGTCTGGCCTGCATGGAATGCTGATTCTGAATTTAAAACTGTGCGTGAAATGTCGAGGAAATAGCTTGTTTACAATGTTGTGATATTCAGTTCAAATTTTTTCATCAATAAATCTTTTAAGAAGAGTTCAAATATTTTATCTATAGTGTTCTTCATCAGTCAGCCTCCTTATTTCCTCATTTTGAATTTCTTTTTTAAGTTCGGTAAGTAGTTGGCTTTCGGAAGGTAAGTATAGTTGATATTGACTAGCCATAATGGATCGATTATCCTGCGGGAGAGAAAGTTTAACCATCTCATTATTTTTACTGGCACATAACAAAATTCCGATGGAAGGATTCTCTTCCGGCAGCTTTTCGTGGCGGTTATAATAGTTGACATACATCTGCAATTGACCAAGATCCTTATGAGTAATCTTTTTTGTTTTAATATCGATTATCACAAAGCATCTTAATAAACGATTGTAAAATATCAGGTCAGCAAAATACTCGTCATCTTCAATTAAAAAGCGTTTTTGGCGGGCAACAAAGCAGTATCCGTTCCCCAATTCAAGCATGAACTGTTGTAAATGGTTAATTAAGGCCTTTTCCAAATCCTTTTCATAGTACTGTGGTTTGCGTTCAAGACCTAAAAATTCCAATATCATCGGGTCTTTAACAATCTCCTGTGGCAGTTCAGGCAATCTTTCGTTGCGCGCAACTGCCATAACTGATTCTTTGTCATTACTTAATAACAACCGTTCAAACAAGCCCGAACTAATTTGTCTTTCCAATTCACGGCCTGTCCAGCTATTCTTCACTGCTTCAAGCTCGTAATACTCTCTTTTGCTTTTATCATCAATGAAAATTAGCATTCTGTATTGTGACCAGTTCAATTGTGAACGCAGTGCGTTCACAATTGGGAAAGTGCGATAAAACTGACGGCACCAGTTTAATTGACGATACGAAAATCCACTTCCAAATTCAGGTTCGATCTCTTTTGCCAGATTTCTGATTAAATAAGTCCCATAGTCCGCCCGATCTTTTCCTAGTTGCTCTTCGTTGAAAATGCGCTCGCCTACTTTCCAATACATTTGCACCCGATAGAACTCGACACTTCGAACAGCTTGCGTCCGGGCTAGTCCTATGATCGTTTTTATATCCTGAACAAATGAAACCGAAATGATTTGATTTTTGCTCATGTTTCATTCCTCCTATTTGATTTATATTTTCTTCCTTCAGAGCGTTCTATATAAGAAAAATCAAGGTTCCGATTGACGCCTTTAATTTTCACCTTAAATGAGCCTATATAGTAACTACATATTCAATTTTTGCCTCGAAATACTACACATTACTGAATGCATAGTTGTAATATGCGTAAGATTGTTGACCTTCGGAACAGGTAGATTTATTCCTTATAAATATACGAATTAATGTATATTTGTGCATACCACTAATTTAAAGATCACTCATATGACAGAAAGTATTTTAGGCGTTGGCTCGCGTGTAAAACACCCGCAAATGGGTAAAGGTGTAATCGTTCAGGTGCGTTCGGATGCCTACGAAATTGGGTTTATAGATTTTGGCGTTCGGCAGATTAAACGCGATTATGAAGGCCTCGAGGTGATCGAAGCCATTGAAACTCCTTCAGATTTGCTAACCTACGAGAAGATGGAGAAAAGCCTGATCCGGGTACTTCACCGTTTTAGTGATATCCAGGAAACGGTACCGCTTGGGCAGAAATGGACCGGCGGGAAAATTATACTATTCCCGGGCGACAAATCGTTAAAAGAGAAGGAAGTTCCGATTGAAACCTTCTTCCATAAAATTGTGATGGTTCGCGACCGTGTGCGCGTGATGGAACAGCGTATCAACGCGAGCAATCTGACTGATGAGGAAAAGGTTGATCTGGAACAGTATATTACACGTATTTATGGCAGCCTCACCACTTTTAATGTATTATTCAAAAATAAGGATGACCAGTTTGTAGGTGACCGGGGGAAAGATTAGACAATTAGATAATTTGACAATTAGCCAATTCGGCAATTAGACTATTGACTTCGTCGAACTTCATTTCAACAATTTGAATCATACTGTCAATTGCCCCGGCATTTATGCCGGGGACAAATGGCAGTTTGAAATGGCTTTAGCCAAATAGTTGTTTTCAGCATCAACAATTCGAAGTACATTCATAATCTGACTTTAACCAGCGCTCCGATAAATGAAACAACAGAAAGCAAAGAAACCCCTCATCTCCTTACTGATCCTGTTTACCATCGTCTCAATATTCGCGTGTAAACAACCTATGCAGGAACGATTGACCGACTATGTGAACCCTTTTATCGGAACCGACGAGGATGGACATACATTTCCGGGTGCGCTTGTGCCGTTTGGAATGGTACAGCTAAGTCCTGACAATGGCGATCACGACTATAACTGGTGCAGTGGTTACCACTACACAAGCAGCCACATCCAAGGCTTTAGTCATACCCATTACAGCGGAACTGGCGCCGAAGATCTGTGTGATATTTCTGTGTTTCCAATGGTCAATATGGAACCATCACCCAAAACCATCCGGAGCGAATTCTCCCATGCCGATGAGACCGCCAAACCTGGTTATTATTCCGTTTTTCTCAAAACCTTTAATATAAAGGCGGAACTCATGGCCACGGTCCATTGCGGAATGCATCGTTATACTTTTCCGGAAAATAATTCAGCGGCCATCAAGCTCGATTTAGGGTGGGGAAACGGGGCTGAAGCGAGGGTTGGTCACAACGGCGATTTGCCGTTGGAGTGTTATTTCAAAAAAGTCAACGATACCACCATTGTAGGATTCCGGCGCTCGATTGGTTTTGTCGGCGAACGATGCGTTTACTTCGCAGCGCGAACAAGCAAACCGATGGACGATGTTGTGATTTTTGCAGATAGCACGCGTGTCAACTCAAAACAGGAAGCACGGGCCGTGAGGGTTAGCGCTTATCTTTCATTTCCGGAGACAAAAAAGGATGAACAAATATTGATGAAAGTGGCCATCAGTTCTGCAAATACCGATGGGGCAATGGCGGGATTAGAGGAGATAAAAGACTGGAATTTTGATGCTGTAAAAAAGAATGCCAGTGATGAGTGGGAAAAAGAACTCAGCAAAATAAAGGTAACCTCTTCGGATTCGGCATTCAAACAAACCTTCTATACAGCAGCTTACCATTGCTATTTTGCGCCGTTTCGTTTCGACGATGCTTTGGATAATTACACAGGGGCCGATAAAAAAATCTATAAAGGGAAAGATATCTATACGCTAAGTTCATTATGGGATACCTATCGTGCAGAAGCGCCTTTGTTCACATTGACGCAAACGGATCGGCTGCCGGCGATTATCAATTCATACCTTGAATTCTACAAGCAACATGGCCTGCTTCCATCGTGGGAGTTGTATTTCGACGAGGCCAATGTGATGCCTGGCTATCATGCGGTTCCGATCATTGCCGATGCGATTCTGAAAGACATTAAAGGCTTTGATGCCAATTTTGCCTATGAGGCAATGATCACAACTGCCAGTGAAGATATACGCGAATCTGATTTCTACCGTCAATACGGATATGTTCCCGATGACCTTGACCCGCGACAACGCGGGGTCACGAAGACGGTGGAATATGCATTCGATGACTGGTGCATCGCACAGGTTGCCCGGAAAATGGGCAAGCAATCGGACTATGAAGAATTTATGAAACGAAGCGGTTACTGGAAAAATGTATTCGATACCGCGACCGGCTTTGTGAGGCCAAAGGATTCCAAAGGAAACTGGATGCTTCCTTTTAATCCCAAAGAATCCATCGGGTTCCAGGAGGGAAACGCGTGGATATACACCTGGTATGTTCCGCAGGATTTGGATGGTTTGATTCAGGCAATGGGAGGAGCTGATCAGTTTGCCAGGAAATTGGATACATTATACAATTCACCTGAACCATTTCGGGAACGGAAGAACAATGGATTCTACGGTTTTTCGGAGTTTGCAAACGAGCCAAGTCACCATGTACCTTATTTGTACAGCTATGTGGGCAAACCCTGGCAAACGGCTGAAAAGGTGCATCATATTCTGACCAATTTTTACAGCAATCAGCCCAATGGCCTGTGCGGTAACGACGATTGCGGACAAATGAGCGCCTGGTATGTACTCAGTTCGATTGGGTTTTATCCGGTGAATCCTACAAACGGCGAATATGTGTTTGGAAGTCCGTTGGCCGATCAGTCCGATTTAACGCTGGGCAACGGCAAACACTTTGTGGTCAAGGCCGAAAACCGATATAAAGAAAACATCTATATCCAAAAGGCAACACTGAATGGCGCGCCCTACACGCGTTCATTTATTAAGCATTCTGACATCCTGAAAGGCGGGGAGTTGGTTTTGACAATGGGAAGCAAACCTTCCGAAACCTGGGGAACCAAAGCAGAAGATTTACCGGGGAAAGTACAAAATTGAAAAGTAAAAAATGAAAATACTATTTCTGATATTGACAATGATTTGCGCCACAATGCTCAAAGCGCAGGTGGTTCCATTTTATTCAGCAACAAATGACAAGTATGGTTACAAAGACGAAAAGGGGAAAACAGTCATCGCACCTAAATATGATCTTGCATACACGCTGGATGAAGGAATGGCTGCTGTCCGGTTGAATGGCAAGTACGGCTATGTTGACCAAAAAGGGAAAGAGGTCATTCACCCAAAATACGATAATACCTGGAAATTTATTGGCGGATACGCGGCTGTAAAACTGGGCGATAAATACGGTTTTATCGATAAATCCGGCAGGGAAGTGATCCTGCTGATCTACGAAAACGCTTACAACTACCATGGAACCTGCTGCTACAAGGGCCAGGCGCACGTTAAGGAGAATGGGAAGTGGAAGATGATTGCAATCAATCAATAGGTAATAGAGGTTTTAAAATCCACCATCAAACGGCTAAAATATTATTAACCAGTATTTTTAGATAGTCCATCGGCGTAAACAATCTTTGAAAAAAGCCAAATCCGGTGTGTATTTACCTTCTTCAAAGTTTTGAAGGAACCGATTGCAAGTGCGTTTGGTCTCTTCAAATTTATGAAGAAGCCAAATGCAAATGTATTTGAGCTCTTCAAAGTTTTGAAGAAACCAGTTGCAAATGTATTTGGGCTCTTCAAGGTTTTGAAGAAGCCGGTTGCAAATGTATTTGGGCTCTTCAAAGTTTTGAAGATGCCGGTTGCAAGTGTATTTGGGTTCTTCAAAGTTTTGAAGAAGCCAGTTGCAATTGTATTTGCACTCCTCAAACTTTTGAAGAAACCATATGCAACCCGATTTTGGGGAGTTTCAGGTACTATTTTTACTTTTCAGAATGGAAAACCATCAAATCAAAAAATAAATTCAAAATTCAAATAAAAAAAGTCGTTATTATGAAACAATAGAATGGGATTGGAGTATAAATAAAACAATTACACCATCCTTTTTGATTCATTCATTTTTAATAACAACTAAAATAAATTTGTATGAAAACTTTGCCTTTTAGACTTTTGACTTCCAATGAACTTTATGCGATCGCGAATCGCATTGCAGAAGCCTGCAAACTTACCGTAAGCGACAATGAGTATCTTATGAAACTATGCGCGTTTATTCTTGAAGCGAACAATGACCTTCGGAAAGGACTCGGGAGAACTTTTAACAGTGAGTTTACCTCTTCTTTGCTGCTTGCAGATGAAAAACGCGACGGTTCCTTTATCGGTCTGCGCGATTACATTCACGCCTGTTGTAACAGTGGTGATGATTTAAAAGACGAAGCCGCCAGGAGCCTTTCCCTAATTGTCGAAGCTGTTGGTAATACAATCTACGCTTTGCCATTTGCTGCTGAAACAACAAAACTTGATGTGCTGTTTGAGAAATTCGATGGCCCCGCAGCTCGCGAGGCACTTGCAACCATTGCGGCCACCGATTGGCTCGAACGGGTGAAAGCAAGGCAGGCTGATTTCGAAAAAGTTTATCAGTCCAAAATTGAAACTGAAGCAGGTGTTGATATTCCATTGGTGAAAAGTTCAAAAGAAGCAATCACCAACTATCTGAAGGGATTGTTCGCCTACATCGCCACCAATGTCAATGATGACGCTACTCAAAATAGGGCGCTCGAAGAAAAAATCGACGGAATTATTACCGACGCTTTAACCATTGCGCGTAGTCGTGCGACACGGATTGAGAATGCTGAAAAAGATACGGCGAAAGCCACTGAATAGATCGGTTAATTTCCTTGCAATCTATATATGCGGATGTTGAAATTCCGACCGAGCAACAACGTCAGCCCCGGCTTTTACAGGTCGGGGCTGTTTATTTAAGCCGCAACAGTCTTAAATCAATGATTTTTAATTTATGAATATGATTTAAATGAATTTGTCTGACCTATAAACAAGTTAGCAGACAGCATATAGTAATCAGTAAATAGGTTGTATTATTTATTTCTATTTTTGACGTTTAAAGCTAAGATTTTAGATTGCTGTTGATGAACGATCGCGATATAGAAGATAGGTTTAGCTATTGAAAAAGAACGAACAGGCAGGTTATGAGAAAAAAATACGCGATTGGAGCTGATACCGGTGGTAGTCATATCAGTGTAATCACAATGGATCTCGAAAAGGAGACGGTTCTTCGCAATTGCAAAGCGTGTTGCAAGGTGGATAATAAGGCTTCGGCTGACGATATATTGGATTCATGGAAATCAGCCATCGAAAAATCGATCTCTGGTATCGACAAAGATCAGTTATCGGGTATTGGCATCGCGATGCCTGGCCCTTTCGATTATACAAACGGTATTGCGCTTTTTACCCACGAAGTTAATAAATTCGAAGAGTTGTATGGCATCAACATTGCCGACCGGTTAAGACAACTGCTGGATTTACCTGAAGATATGCCTATCCGTTTTATGAACGATGCGACCTCATTTGCCGTCGGCGATGCCTGGAAAGGTAAAAGCTGTAATTCCAAAAGAATGATCGCCATCACATTGGGAACTGGTTTGGGTGCCGCGTTTATTGAATCGGGCATTCCGGTTTTAGAACGAAATGACGTTCCCCGTGGCGGTTGTTTATGGAACACACCCTACAGTGAAAGTATCGCGAATGATTACTTTTGTACAGGTTGGTTTGTCCGGAAATATTTTGAAAAAACAGGCAAAACCTTACCCGGTGTAAAAGAGATCGCAAGGCAGGCTATTACCAATCCAGATGTTAACGCGATTTTTGTAGAATTTGGCGCTTTATTGGGAGAATTTCTGGCTCCCTATCTTCAAAAATTCGATGCCGATTGCCTGGTGCTTGGAGGGAATATAACCAGGGCCTACAACCTGTTTGGACCTTCTTTTTCCGCAATGCTTGAAAGCAAGAATTTAAATATAAACATCGAATTATCGGTGCAGATGGAAACATCAGCGATGATCGGAAGTGCGCGGCTGATGAATGAGGATTTCTGGAATCAGATTCAACCTTTATTGCCATTGATGTAATCGTTTTAAGGATTTAAAAAGTTGAAAAAATGAATACGGACATTCAACATTTGAAGCCAACAGATAGAATCCTGTCGCTCAGGAAAAAGACGATGGGTGCTGCCAGGTATCTGTCGACAGAACAGGCGAAACTGATTACCACAGTTTACCAGCAAAACGAAAACCTTCCGGTGATCCGGAAACGTGCGAAAGCCCTCGCGAAGTCACTTTCGGAAATGAGCATTTCAATTGATCCGGAGGAGTTGATTGTCGGGAACCGTACGCCTGGTATCCGAGCAGGGGTTGTATTTCCCGAAGCTGGTTTATCGTGGCTCGTGAACGAAATAGAAACACTGCCCAAACGGCCACAGGATCCTTTTCAGGTTCATCAGGAAGATATTGTCTGTTTCAATGAATACCTCGAACCATTCTGGAAGGGCAAGACCCTTGAAAATGATATTTATAAAACCTACGGAGAAGAATTAAAAGCGATTGAAAAGGTCGTAAAAATCAATCAGAAAGATCATGCACAGGGACATATCTGCCCGAAGGCTGAAGATTGGCTTGCCTTGGGGCCTAACGGGTTATTAATAAAGGCAAGGCAAAAACTGGCAAATGCCAATGACCAGAACCGGGATTTCTACGAGAGTGTTTGCATCACGCTGGAAGCTTCCTGCGGATTTATTCACCGGTATGGAGCACTCGCTTCGGAGATGGCAAAGCATGAAGCGGATCATCAGTTAAAAGCGAATCTTGAAGAAGTGGCGGCAGCTTGTTTCCAATTGTCCGAAAATCCGCCATCCACTTATCGGCAGGCGATTCAGTCTGTCTGGTTTCTTTTTGTGATCCTGCAGATGGAATCGAACGCGTCCTCTTTTTCACCGGGACGAATCGATCAGTATTTGTATCCGTACTTCGACAAAGATCTGAAGAATGGTTTGATAGATTTGAACACCGCTATCGAATTGCTTGATGCTTTGTTTTTAAAGTTCAATCAGATTGTTTACATGCGCAATGCGCACAGTGCAAAGTTTTTTGCCGGCTTCCCAATCGGGTTCAATTGCACCATCGGAGGACAGACGATCACTGGGGAAGATGCCGCCAATCAGCTTTCTTACTTAATACTCAAAGCACAGGATCATATGCGGTTGCCGCAGCCAAATATAACTGCCCGTGTTCACAAAAATTCTCCCGGCGAATATTTGAATGAATGCAGCAGGGTGATTGGTCTGGGCACGGGAATGCCACAGATTGCGAATGACGAAAGCATTGTACCCTCACTGATAAATGCAGGTATATGCAGCAGCGACAGTAAAGATTACGTGCTTGTCGGCTGTGTGGAACTAAGTACGCAGGGAAATTACCTTGGCTGGAGCGACGCCGCGATGTTCAACCTCGTGAAAGTGCTGGAGCTTACATTAAACGACGGGAAATGTTTGATTTCGGGAGAACAGATCGGGTTGAATACGGGCTATTTACACAACTATGCTGATTTTGATGAATTGGAAAGTGCATTTCAAAAGCAGATCGACTTTTTTATCGGAAAAATGATTCTTGCCTGCGAAGTTGTCGAAAAAAGCCATCAGGATCACCTTCCATCTCCTTTTTTGTCAGGTGTTATGGATGATTGCCTTGAAAGAGGGATCGATGTGACAGCCGGTGGCGCAACCTATAATTTTTCAGGAATACAGGCCATCCAGGTCGCAAATATTGCCGATTGCTTAGCGGTACTTAAAAAACTTGTGTTTGACGATAAGCTCGTCGAAAAAGAAACATTGCTGGATGCGCTGCAACATAACTTTAAAGATAACGAACCGCTCCGGCAACGTTGCATCAACCAGGTTCCGAAATATGGGAATGATGTTGCCTGGGTGGATGAATTGGGCGCCAGGTGGGCAGAATACTTTGCGAAGAAAATCGGAACCTATCAGAATTTCAGGGGTGGCAAATACCACATGGGTTTGTATACCGTATCGGCACATGTGCCCATGGGATTTAATGTGGGCGCATCAGCAGATGGCCGGCTTTCCCGGACACCTTTGGCTGATGGCGGAATGTCGCCAATGTATGGCCGCGACAAGATGGGTCCGACAGCAGTCTTAAATTCGGTTCTTCGGATGCCCTCATTGCTTGCAAGTAATGGCTCACTCCTGAACATGAAATTCCTTCCGTCTTTATTTACACAGGAAGAGGACAGGGGCAAATTTACTTCATTGCTGAAAACGTTTATCTCTTTACCGATTCACCATGTGCAATTTAATGTGGTAACCACCGCGGAACTGATCAAGGCAAAAGCTGATCCTGAATCGCATCGGGGTCTGACCATCAGGGTGGCAGGATATACAGCCTACTTTACGGAATTGGCTCCCGATTTACAGGATGAAATAATTAACCGGACAACTCATGGTGAAGCGTAATTCAGGCGAAGGAGATGTATTCAAAATAAAACGCTTCTCCGTACATGATGGCCCGGGAATCCGTACTTCCGTGTTTCTGAAAGGATGTCCGCTGAAATGTGTGTGGTGCCATAGTCCGGAAGGTATAAGCTCCGCTAATTCCTTGTGGTATAACAAGAATTTTTGCATTGCCTGTGGCGAATGTGTTGAGGCCTGCCCGACAAAAGCCTTGCGATTAACCGATGATGCAACTCCTGAAATTGAAATTGACAGGAATGTTTGCCGTTTATCCGGGGAATGTGTAAAAACTTGCCCGACAAATGCGTTGCAATTCACGGGTTATAAAGCCACGGTTGCGGAGATAATCACCGAAATTGAGAAAGACCTTGCCTATTATCAAACCTCGGGCGGTGGTGTGACACTTACGGGTGGTGAAGCGCTGTATCAACCTGAATTTTCGGCTGAAATCCTGAAAGGTTGTAAGGAACGGAATATTCATACTGCCATCGAAACCTGTCTGTATTGTGACAGGGAGGCGATCGATCTCATTTTGCCATATGTCGATCTGTTTTTTATCGATTTGAAACTATTTGATACAGTTCAGCATAAAAAGTACACAGGGAGAAGCAATGAAATAATAAAGGATAATTTCAAATACTTAGCGGCTTCCGGGAAAAAGATCATCGTCCGGATTCCCCTGATTGAAAACATTACCGACACGATCGAAAACAGGAAAGCAGTCATGGATTTTGTTGCTGAAACAGATGAGAACATCCAGGTAGAACTAATCGCCTATAACCCGCTTACGGAGAACAACTATAACCGGTTGGGAATCCCGTTTCTTTTAATGAAGAGTGAATAATTGGTTAACAGATGCTAGTTTCCAAAAGGTATTGCAATTCCTTTAGAATTATTGCCTTGAGTGTTGAAACAACTCCACAAAAAAATCACTGGTTTTGATGCCTCATCAGGCTCAAAATCAGTGATTCTATTTTAGCGAAATCTCTTCAAATACTTACTTCACAATCGGAGTTAACACGAGGTTTCTGTAAGCTACTTTGCCGTGGTCGCCCTGTAAGTAAATAGGTCCCGGTGTATTCACATCCGATTTCATGGCGCCTCCTGTTGGTCCGTAGACTGGTTGGTTGTCAATAATCTTTGTGCCATTCAGGATAACAGTTACGTGGCGGTCGCACAGCGTAATATCCATCGACTGCCATGTTCCTGCAGGTTTTTCAGCAGCGACGGAAGGTGTAATACGGCTGTAAAGCGCACCCATGTTGTGAGGATCAAGCGGTTTTTTGTATGAATCAAAAACCTGGATTTCATACATTCCGCGCAGGTAAACGCCGCTGTTGCTGCCTTCGGGCACATTCACTTCGAGTTTCAGATTAAAATCTTCAAACTCCTGGTCGGTGCGAAGATTACCGTAACTGATATGTTCCTGTCCTTCAACCTGTGCAGGATCAGTTCCGAGTATGCCATCTTTCGCATAGAAACCATTTTTTTGTTTTGGGTCAATTAACTTCCATCCGGTAAGGTCTTTGCCATTAAATAAGTTGATCGGCGTACCAAACTTCAGGCTGGCCATATCCGGTGCAGGTGGAGGAGGAGCTAATTTTGTTCCTGTAAATGACGTTGAATCAATGCCATTTCCATTACGTTTGGGGCTGTAAAGGAACCCAACTAGCTTGTCTCCCTGTTTGGATGTCTTCAACCAATTGGTTACCTGATGTGAACGGATCGGTGTCCCTTTTTCATCCTTTGTGCGCACAACATTATCGATGCGGGTAACGATCAGTTTGTGATCATTATCCAGGTAAACATTGGCAACTGGCAAAACACTTCCGCCAATCCACAAAAGATCAGCATCGAGGTAATCTTTCTCCTGGCGAACTTCCAGCCAGCTGACGCCACCACCCTGAACATCAATGGTCCATTGACCCAGATATTCAGTTAGTTCAGTTTTTTGAACAGGTGCTACAGGTTCAGTTTTTGGTTTTTCTTTACACGATGTGACCGACAAGGAAATCAACGCGACTGCAAATAGAAATTGAATAGCTCTCATTGGTTTGATTATTTATTAGTTTAAAAAGATTTGTGCCTAAAATTAGGTAATCTCAAAAAATAATCACCAGTTTTTCCGAAAAAAGTTTCACTTTTAATTTGAAATCCATGATAGAGTCCATCTAAAAGAAGTGTAAAACTTAAGCCCTATCGTTTAGGTTTGAGCCGTTGATTCTGATGTCCTGTTCCTTTTGAAAATCTGGTTAAGTATAATGCAATTGGTTTAAGTTGCTTTTGCAAGCAGCCAGTCGCTAATTGCCAGGGGCTAGTTTACATACTTCGCAATGAAAATCAGGGCCTTCGTTATAGCATCGGTGTTATTTGCCTGCGAAAATCCATGCCCTTCATTTGGATAAAAAACAAGTTGATTTGATGCTCCCACAGAATTCAGTTTGGCAATCAGGATGTTGGTTTGAGCCGGGGTTACAATATAATCCATTCCGCCTTGCAGTGCGATCGTCGGGGGGCTTTGGGCATTGATAAAATTCACCGGACTTGATTGTGTATAGATGGCCGGATCCTGATCATAGGTTTTGCCGGTTACCGCCATTAATGCGAGTTGCGGAAGGAGGCCTTCATTCCACTCTGCGACAAGATCCGTTGGACCAAAAAGGTCAACCACCACTTTCACATGTTTTTCCGGATCGTTTTTATAGCTGTGAAGCATCGCCAAATGAGCTCCGGCGCTGGCTCCCAGAACGATTATATCTTTCGAAATTTCATAAGTAGAGGATTTGCCAAGGTAAAATTCAATGGCCGTTTTTACATCATTTTCCTGCGCCGGGAAAACATTGATGGCATTGTTGACAGCAAGGCGGTAATTCAGGTTGATAAACGCATAATTGGGTAGTCGTTTTTTCAACGAATCAACAACCTCGGTCATTTCAGATTTATCGCCGCTTGTCCATGAGCCTCCGTGAATGACGACTATGGTTTTTGTAGCATTAATAGTTCTCCCTGCCGGCAGGAAGATATCCATCTTTTGCTGGGAATCGCCACCAAATTCAACATTGGAATAAGCGACTGATTCATTTGGATTTGGGGCAAGTTCTTCCTTGTTGCAGGAGGCGAATAAAAGAACAAACGAAAAAATAACGACTATGTTGCGCATAAGATATTTCATTAGTTGATTCAAAGTAAAGCATTTTAAGCTAAGGAATTTGAGATATTAAAATTAACAGGTTAATTCATGAACGGAACCGGTTAATTAAGGAGGATTGAATATTGACATCCAACCAAAATCGACAGCACCTTTTGACTTCTAAATGTAACAAGTTGTCAGTTAGTTTTGTCCTTATGGTAGGAGGTTTTAGATGACAAACTGTAATGTAAGCCAAACGAGAAATGGGAGATTGAAGAATTTGAAAAAACCATCATCGGCTCAAGCGAAAAGGATTTATTTATTGGCAGATAAGCAGATAAATAGGTCCCTCCATTTTCATCAAGAATACCGCCTATCCGTAGATATAATCCATTTTTTGAACCAAATCCTGATCCTATTCCTATTTGTTGAGAAAGGCCAGGAAAAGGAGAAGGAAATTGATCCGCAAAATGATAATCTGCAAAAAGGATTCTTTGAGGACCGACCCGAAAATTAACTTGCGGATAGATCGATGTTTTTGTAAGTCCTGTTGTCAAATCAATTTGATCATGATTAGAATTTTTGGGAATGATCAGGTTGCCTGCATGAAATCCGGCACCAATCCCGATCCATTTACCATCAATCCGGAAAAATGGATTTACACCAAAGATGGGAGTATTTGTTTCTAAACTATCTGACCCGACTATTTCTTTATTTTGTCCGAAATACATATTAATGCCATAATTTGTAATGAATTTCTTTTCGGGGTATTCATTTTTTACAGAGAATGCAACACCTCCAATTGTATATTTTTGTTTAAAGTATTCTGAATTATATGTATCACATCCATCACTTGTTGTTCCTGTTTTTTGGTGAATAGAATTTTCAAATGTGCCATTGGCCACTCCAAAACTGATTTTTCGTGTTTTTATAACTAAAGTTGAATCACGTTCTGTCTGCGGAATGGATTGACTTGTAATTAATAGTGGAAGTAAGAGTAAAACTGCGTAAATCAACTTTTTCTCAGATGACGCAATTTCTTTAAGTATCCAAAATAAAATGATAAGGCTTGAAATAAAGAATGTTAGTAAGATAGCAATTAGCTCAGAAGGTGAAAACCAATCTTGTAGCGTCCAAATCATAACCGACTCTGAAATGAAAATGAGCATGGAGTATTTTATCCCGATTGCAGCTGATTGCTGAAGCGTTTGCACGTGTAGCGCAATTTTCTTTTCGCGATATAGAAGGATAAAAGAGAAAACGATAATGACAATCAGCATTGTCCATTGGATTTGATTGAAAATACCTATCATTTTGCCTCCGACAGTGTGTGCCAGATTGTCCCTGAAAAATTCAGTCAGGAATCGAACGGAGCAGTATAATATGAGCGAAAAGGTGAACAAACTTCCATTCGCTTTCCATGATTTTCGGGATTTAAATACAATTAAAGCAACAAGTAAGGCACCCGCCATTTCATATAGTTGAACCGGATGAATATGCAACGAAAGCAAATCACTGTTCCCGATTAGTCCCGATTCGTATTGATAATAATGAGGTACTGTATTTACAGGATATTGTACGCCCCAAGGCAATGTGGTGGGCGTTCCAAAGCAACAACCGTTTAAAAAACATCCGATTCGTTGAATGCCGATACTTAATGGGAGTATGATTGCAAATGCATCTATGATGTTTTGTTTAATCCTCAATGCATATTTCCCGATAAAAAGAGCGATGAGTCCCAGTATCATTCCACCAAAAAGAATTTTCCCCGAAGTCGGGATAAAAGTTGAATGATTGATCATCAACAACCAATCCTCCTGACTGTAAGTGAAAATTTTAGTACCGACAATAAAGGAAACTTTGGAAAAAATTAACAGGAGCACCCACGATATCATCGGGATTTTTCTTTTATAACCTTCCCACAAAAGCACGATAAAAGCCGAGAAGAATGCTAGTGTGTAGAATATTGTAAAATACGTGGTATTGTTAGCAGGATTGATAAGCATGACAGTCTAAATATTACATTGTTAATATTCAATTTTAACTATCTTTGATCACAGATGTAACTTAATATTGGTCTGATGTGTAATGGCGTTACGTGAATTAAATGCAATTGTTCCAGTTTTGAATAAAAAGTTTATAACTAAATTCCCAGGTCTTCTCTAATAAGTACGTCCTTGTCAAAAACCAAAGTAAATGATCAAATTTTTCAACCCTTTATCTCCATTGAAAATGAAAAATAGTCCTTTTCTGATCCTGATATTCTTCTTGCTGTTTGCAGTAAATCAGTCGTTTTCGCAGTCAAAAAAGATATTACAAGAACAGCGTAAATATCTCACTTCTTATGAGAGCAATACCCTTGCAGGGAATGTCCTTCCAGTTTTAATGCCTTATAACAAATGGGTTGATCCGGCAGGCGAACAGCTCTATTTTGGAGATAAGGAGCTTGAAAACCACGCCCTTGACTGTTCCCTTTCTCCAGATGGGAAATGGATCGCTGTTGAAGGGCGCTATTCAGTTGTCATTATCGATCCGGTGACGAGAAAAGTGGTAACCCGTTTTACGTTGAAAAGTCATTTTCCCAAAGATGGTTTAATGAATACCTATTCCGGTATCTCCTGGCGCAAAACAGCCGATGGAGATGAACTTTACTGGAGTGCATTGGGGAAAACCAAATCGGTTGTTGTACAGGCAGCATGGAATGGAAAGAAAATCAGTGTTTTAAAGACTTTTTCGTTTGAGACTGTTAAGCCCGCTGATACAGCCTTGCCCAATGAAGTGCTCGTGTCAGAGGATGCTGGTCTGCCGGTACTTTATGTCGTACTAAACGGAAACAATACCGTTGAAAAACTGGATATTAATACTGGGAAAACAATTTGGTCTTCCCCGGCTGGTGTTGCGCCATTTGGGATTGCGGCAGCAAATGGGAAGCTCTATATCACAAACTGGGCAGGATCGGTTCCCGACAAAGGTGATACCGATGTGGCTGGCGTTCCATGGGGATTGGCCAAAGTTGATCCGCTGACCGGTGCAACCCGTGAGGGTACCGTGTTGGTTTTAGATCCACGAACGGGCAAATCTTTAAAAGAGATTAAGGTCGGACTACATCCCAACGATATTGTAGCCGGCAAGGATCAGAAATTCATTTTTGTAGCCAATGCCAACAGCGATATGGTTTCTGTGATCAATACAGGGACAGATGAGGTGAGTGAACAGATCTCTGTAAGGTTATCACCCGATAAAAATGATTATTTCGGTGATTCACCCAATGGTCTGGCCATTAACGGTGACGGTGGAACGCTCTTCGTAGCAAATGATATGGATAATGCGCTGGCAGTTGTGAAACTTGGTAAACTATCATCAACAACCGGAACTGAAAATAAGAGTAAAGTCTCCGGATTTATACCCACTGGTACCTATCCTGGAGGAGTCGCCATTTATCGGGATACACTTTTGTTTGTTGCCAATATTGAGGCGGAAGGCTCGAGGATTCCTACTGTTTCTGAAAAAACCGGGAAGTCGAGTTATAATTCTCACCGGCTGATGGCATCGGTTTCGGTGATCCCTGTACCGCAAAAATCAACTTTACAGCAATATACAACCAAGGTTGAAAAGAGCAACCAGCTTTTCAGGCTGGCACTCACCGACAAGCTGCCAAGGAAAAATGTAGCGCCTGCTCCTGTTCCTGTCCGGATTGGAGAACCATCGGTATTTAAACACGTAGTTTACATCATCAAAGAGAACAGGACCTATGATCAGGTGCTTGGGGATGTTAAAGCGGGAGACGGAGATTCAACGCTGTGCACTTTTGGGAAGAAAGTCACTCCAAATACACATAAAATCGTGAATGAATTTCAGTTACTGGACAATTATTACGCATCGGGGAAATGCTCTGCTGAAGGTCATCAATGGACCGATATGGGAATTGTTACCGATTATGTGGAGAAAAATGTCCGGGCATGGATCAGAAGTTATCCGCATGTTCAGACAGATGCCCTCGTCTATGCGCCAACCGGTTTTATCTGGGACAATGCGATGAGGGCAGGGAAAAGTGTGCGTATTTATGGGGAAGCCTGTGATGTTGAAATTGATAAAAGTCTGAACTGGACCTCCATCTATGGTGGATTCCTAAAAGGCGATAAGTTCGATTTTAAAAATAAGACGACCATTAAGCCCGTTGAAAATATTCTGAGTCAGAATTTTCCCAGCTCCGATAATCATGCGATTCCGGATGTACTCAGAGCAAAGGCATTTATCGACGAACTCGATGCTTATGATAAAATGGATGGTGACCAGTTGCCGGAGCTTATGGTTATGGCCCTTTCAAATGACCATACCACCGGCACACGTCCCGGATTACCCACGCCACGTGCTTTTGTTGCTGACAATGATCTTGCGTTGGGTCAGATCATCGAAGCCTTCTCAAAAAGCCGTTTCTGGAAAAACACCGCAATTTTCATAACGGAAGATGATTCGCAGGATGGATGGGATCATGTATCAGCCTACCGGACAGTCGGTGCAGTTGTAAGTCCTTATTCGAGATTAAAGCAGACTATCCGAACAAATTATAACCAGGTATCCTTGTTGAGAACCATCGAACAGATACTGGGAATCCCGCCTATGAACATCAGCGATGCAACGGCCATGCCGATGTTTAACTGTTTTTCATCGACTCCTGATTTCTCCCCCTTCAATTCGGTTCCCAATGAAATCCCTTTAAATGAAATGAATAAGAGTCTGGCTGAATTAAAAGGGTCAGCTCTCTACTATGCCCGTAAAAGTATGGAACCACAATTTGATCATATTGATCAGGGAGATGACGATCTGTTTAACCGGATCATCTGGTTTGCAATGAAAGGAAAGGAATTGTACCCAAGAAAATTCATGGGAAAAGAGGAGAAAGAAGATTAACTATAACTAAAAATAATATGAAGTCATCACTTGTAATTGCTTGTATTGCTTTTGTTTTCTTCCTTTCAGGATGCGCTGCAGAGGGAAACCTAAAAGTTTTTGATCTGAAATGCGAAAACCTTCAAAATCCTTTGGGGATTGATAAAACGGCGCCACGTTTTAGCTGGAAAACCTTGAGTGACAAGAACGGGACTGAACAAAAAGCATTCCAGGTAATGGTTGCAAGCGATCCTTTACTGCTTGATAAGGACCAGGCTGATCTATGGGACTCCGGAAAGTCTGAATCTTCAACAAGTATTCTGGTTCCTTACCATGGGAAAGTGCTCGGTTCCGGTCTTGCGGCTTTCTGGAAAGTCAGGATTTGGGATGAAGCCGGCAATGTTTCGGCATGGAGTCCGGTTGCCAATTTCAGCATCGGGTTATTGAATAAAGAAGACTGGCATTCATCCTACATCGGGTTCCCGACAGAAGCGGGTTACCTCGAATGTCCACAGTTGAAAAAAACTTTCGAGGTGAACGATACGAACGGGAAAATGCTCTTGTATGTAAATTCACTGGGTTACCACGAAGTATATTTGAATGGACAAAAAGTGGGTGATGGAGTTCTTTCCCCGGCTGTTTCACAATTCGACAAACGTTCGTGGGCGATCACTTACGATGTTTCGAAGTTGGCGAAGAAGGGGCAAAATGACCTTATATTGTGGCTGGCAAGTGGCTGGTATACGCAAGGTTTGCCTGGGGTCGTTAATAATGGTCCTCTGGTAAAAGCCCAGCTGGAAAAACTTTCTGATAATAAGAGGGATATCATCCTTTCAACAGATGCATCATGGGTTGGACGCAAGAGCAGTTACACGCGCCATGGCAGTTGGCAGCCTCACCAATTTGGCGGTGAAATTGTAGACGGCAAATTGGCAAAAAACAATTTGTCAGCAGATGGAATGAAGGATAAAAGCTGGAGCGCTGTTTCGATAATTTCGGTTCCCGACCATGAAGTAAGTCCGCAAATGGTGGAGCTGAACCGGATTACAGAAACGATAAAACCTGTCGAAATCCGGTCTCTGTCAAAAGATACATTCCTGATCGACATGGGGAAGACCCTTACCGGCTGGATCGAAATCAATTTTGCAAAACTGCAAAAGTCGCAGGAAATTGTCCTTGAGTATTCAGATCATCTTGATGATAAAGGGAAGTTTGCTGATCAGAAGCAAACCGACCGTTACATCGCTTCCGGAGAAGGTTCGGAAGTATTCAAAAACAAATTCAATTATCACGGCTTCAGGTATATTAGGATTTCGAAACTGACGGAAGCCCCTTCTGCCGAATCAATTAAAGCTTACCTGGTTCATACCGGCTTTGAGCTGGCTTCCGGGTTTCAGTGTTCTGATCCGGAAATGAATAAAATTCACGACATGATTTTTTACACGCTTCAATGCCTCAGTATTGGTGGCGACCTGGTCGATTGTCCGACGATCGAACGGTTGGGTTACGGCGGCGATGGGAATGCCTCCACAGAAACGGCACAAACGATGTTTAACCTGGACCCTTTGTATGCAAATTGGTTACAGGCATGGGCCGATTGTGTCCGCGATGACGGTGGGATGCCCCACACAGCACCCAATCCCTATAAGGCAGGTGGGGGCCCTTACTGGTGTGGTTTTATTATTACAGCTTCGTGGAAAACCTATCTGAACTATGGCGACGTGGCTATGCTTGAAAAATATTATCCGGTTATGCAAAAATGGCTGGGATATGTGGATAAATATACGGTTGATGGCTTACTGAAACCATGGCCGGATACCGACTATAGGGGATGGTACTTGGGTGATTGGGCTACGCCGACAGGAATTGATCAACAGGCTGAAACTTCTGTTGGATTAGTAAACAATTGTTTCGTTGCGGTTTGCTACGATGACATGCAGAAAATTGCCACGGTGCTTGGAAAAACCAACGATGCCGGATTATATTCACGGAAAAAGGATGAGCTTCAGAAACAGATCCACCAGACCTATTTCGATCCAACCAAAAACACCTATGCCACAGCTACACAGATCGATCTTGCTTACCCGATGCTGGCAGGAATTGTTCCGAAAGAACTGACTGGTGCAGTTACCCAAAGTTTGATCAATGAAACTACAACCAACCGCGGCGGCCATTTTGCCTGTGGACTCGTTGGGATTCCTGTTTTAACGGAGTGGGCGGTTAGAACCCAGTCAGCCGACCTGATGTATTCGATGCTGAAAAAGAAAGATTATCCTGGATATTTGCACATGATTGAAAATGGCGCGACAACTACCTGGGAACATTGGAATGGGGACCGGAGCCGGATTCATAATTGCTACAATGGAATAGGTTCGTGGTTTTACCAGGCAGTGGGAGGCATCCGTTCTGCCGAAAATGTTCCGGCTTACCGTCGGGTGCTTATTCAGCCCCAAATTCCAAAAGGAATTACCTGGGCAAAAACGTTCAAAGAAACTCCATACGGGAAGCTTGTCGTCAACTGGGAAATAAAGGAAAAGGTTATGGAACTCATTGTCGAAATCCCGGTTGGTAGTGAGGCCGGAGTTGTAATTCCTTCAGGTATCAAAAAATACAGTTTGGACGGGAAGGAATATGAGATGTCAGGAGAAAAAAATTCTGTTGTAGCAGTGAAAAGTGGGAAATACAAGATCAACTATACGCTTTAAATCCCATCAAATAAAAAAGTTAGAGCCGTGTGATTGTTCAGCGTTTGGACAGTCACACGGCTATTTTTTCAAATTTTACCAAGTCTTCTTAATTCCCAAAAACATCTGGCAGTTGCGTTGATATCCACCGATGCGTTATGTGCCTCTTCGAAACCGGTCCTGAAAAGTTTGTAATGTAACTCAGAAAGTTTCGGCCATTTGTAGCCATAAGGACCAGGTAATGCACAGAAATTTGTGGTGCTTTGCATCGTACAAATCTTTCTTTTTGATGCCAGACTATCTTGCATCTTGTTTCTCAAAAATTCGGCTCCAACTATTTTTTCATCAAAGCTCATGTTATGCGCAACAAGATAATCGGATTGATCGATTAAAGCTTGAAAGGTCTGTAAGACAGTCAGAAGCGATATTCCTTCCAGGTTCGCCCTTTCATTCGATATCCCGTGAATCCGTGATGCTTCAATCGGAATAGTAAAGCCTTCCGGTTTAATGATATGGTCACCCTCCGAAATCTTATTCCCGTCATTGTCATAAAGGTGATATGCTAACTGAACCAAACGCGGCCAGTTGTTCAGATCTGATGCAGGCGCTTTATAGTTTTTGGGTAATCCTGTCGTTTCTGTGTCAAAAAATAGGTACATATTTTACGCTTTTATTAGATCAAAATGTTATTAATGAGGTATATTACGAAGTTGATTTTTGTTAAAATCAGCGTCATATCCTTATTTCATTAGTAAGGCGAAAAGTACATACAATTGACAATTATCTATCATTAAATTGTTTCAAATCTTATCACGGACCAATGATGAAGCCTCAAAATCTAAAAGCAAAACCGCATTAGGGTGTGTTCGCAGAATGGTTGCCGGACATTCTGGAGAAATTTCATTCAATATGGTATCATGAACTGCGGTCGCCTTTCGTTCGTCCGGAACGGTGCAGATAATAGCTTTTGATTTCATGATCTGCCTGATTGACATACTGATTGCTTTTTCCGGAACATCGTTAAATGTTGGAAACCAACCTTCGCCCAGTTGCTGACGGCGGCATGCATCATTCAGTTTTACAACAAGATATGGCTCTTCAGTTTCGAAATCTGCCGGAGGATCGTTAAATGCCAGGTGGCCATTCTCTCCAATTCCAATAAAAGCGACATCAATCGGATGTTCGCTGATTAATTTCCCCAGTCGGACGCATTCGCCATAAGGATCTGTTTCACCATTTACATAGTTAAACTCCTTTAGTGAAATAAGATCCACAAATCTTTCTTTGAGATATTTGCGGAAGGATGCAGGGTGATTTTCGGAGATTCCAATGTATTCATCCAGATGAAAAGCGGTTACTACCGACCAGTCTACATCCTCTTTTATAAGCTCGTTCAGCATTTCAAACTGGGAAGCTCCTGTCGCAACGATTATGTTCGCTTTCCCGTTGAGGCGAATTGCCTTTCGAATGAGTTCGGCACCCCTGTTGGCGGCCTTTAACCCAAGCAATTGTTTATTTTCTGATAATACTATTTCCATCTTATATTGTCGTTAAGTGATTGGTTTAATGTGTATATAATTTAACTTGTCATCCAGGGGAGTCATCTTTGGCATCAGTAGATGGACAAAAACGAGAATAACCAGGTAGGATGAACCTGCGATTACAAAAGCCCAGAAATATCCCGAGTTATTGGCGGTATCCAAAACAGCTCCCAAGGCAATATCTGCGATTATTGCGACAGCTACCCCAATCATTTTTCCGATTCCTATCACAGAGGCGATTGCCTTCTTGGGGAAAACATCGGGAACCAGTGTATAGCTGTTAATCGACCATGACTGATGTCCGGCAGCACCAAGCCCGATTAAAAAAACAGCAAGCCATTTGCTGGCAATTACCGGAACAAATGATACCGGCAAAATAATGATTGCGCAGACCAGCATGGTTATTTTCCTGGCTTTATTAATTGACCACCCTTTTTTAATCAGTGCGCCTGAAGTATACCCGCCAATGAGACTTCCGGCATCAGCCATCACAAAAATGATCAGAAAGGGAAGGCCGATGTTCTTAATGTCAACCCCAAACTGTTCGGCAAGGAATTTTGCTCCCCAGAAAAGGTAAAACCACCAAACGCCGTCGGTTATTGTCGTTAATGAGAAGGCCCAGGTTTCCCGCTTTGGCAGCAATTTTAACCAGGGGATCTTTTCTGATGTCTCTTCTTCAGAATCGCTGTTTATATATGCCAACTCTGCTTTTGATAGTTTTGGATGCACCTCCGGTTTTTGATAAGTTTTCAGCCAAAGGAATACCCAGAGTGCACTTAGTATACCTGTAAAAAGAAAAGGTATTTGCCAGTTGTCTCCTTCGACAGAAACGATTGCTCCAACAACGAACGGGGCTAAGATTGCCCCAACGCTTGTTGATGCATCAAAGATTCCTGTTGCAAAAGCCCTATCTTTTTTTGGAAACCATTCAGCGACTGTTTTTATTGCTGCCGGAAAATTTCCCGATTCACCAATTCCGAGTCCGAAACGCGCCACAATAAACCCGATTAAACTAAAAGCCGGCCGGATGGCAGCGTGTAACATTCCGAATATGCTCCATATCACAATCGAAATCGTATATCCTATTTTTGTTCCAAGTTTGTCAATGATACTACCCATGAACAGTAATCCTATTCCATAAGCAATTTTAAAGGAAACCATGATGGCGGCATAGTCTTTATTCGACCAGTCGAATAGTTTTTGCAACGTTGGTGCCATTACGCCGACAATACTCCGGTCGAAGTAATTGATCGTCGTGGCCATAAACACCAATGCAAGAATCCGGTAACGATAATTACCAATGGTCTCTTTTACTACATCCATATTAGTAATTCTTTATTTTGAACTGTCATAAACCAAATTTCCGGCAACATAGGTTTTCCTGATTGTTAATTCAGAATCCCCTAATTCAAAAAGAATCAGGTCAGCACGCTTTCCCGGTTCAATGCTGCCACGATCGGTTAATCCGTATAGTTT